>Ga0307981_1000044_pt1 | contig 127852 bp, 114 predicted proteins | sample OrgLakmetagen987_FD_201849 | JGI IMG/M metagenome (GOLD analysis project Ga0307981, IMG submission 201849) | Saline water microbial communities from Organic Lake, Antarctica - #987 | ecosystem: Environmental > Aquatic > Non-marine Saline and Alkaline > Saline | place: Antarctica: Organic Lake... | reverse complement strand
CGACATCGCAGCTCTGATGAACAACCGCCCCAGAAAGACACTGGGCTGGAGAACCCCCGCCGAAGCCATGGCCGACGAAATCGCGGCCTTCAAATCAACCGTTGCACTTGATGTTTGAATCCAAGCACCCAACATCAAAAAACGCGAAACAAATCCCGGTTCAGCACAACACCGACCACAAGCGCCCCTATCGCGAAGCGATTTAGTGCACGAGCCCATTCTTACCGCTTTTCTGTATTGCGACTAACGTCAGCTTATTCTTGGTAGGCCAAACCTTGCTTAAGCTGATTGAGGTTTTTGCAGGTGGTTATTTTCCTAAAGAGCGAACGATATCTCTCCCCCAAGAGATTCGTGACCAAGCGATCTCGTGCACGAAATATGCTGCGAAGCCTGCCACCGCTCCAACAAAGGCGATGCCGCCACTTGCTGCAAATGATCCCGTGAAGAGAAACCCAATCAGCATCATTGAGAAGAACCCAGCGACTTGCCAGGTTATGGCCTTGGTAAAGAGTCTGATTTTGCTGTCCATTGGGGGCTCCTCGAAGTGTATGCAATTTCACTGAACTATCCCGGATGTGGGCTTATGGACATTATGTGAATTTGCTGCTAAAAGTCTATTATGTTGTATATAATCTGCAAGGTAGATTAAAATGGACAAGCGGTATCGCGCAGACATTTTTCGAAAACGCCTAGAGGAAGCGATGTTGCGCAAGGGCGTGACCAAAAGTGCATTGTCCAGAGAAACGAAAGTGGATCGCTCAACCATTGGTCAGCTTCTCAAAGACGACCATCCGCGTCTGCCAAACGCACAATTGGCAGCGGATGTTGCTGATGCATTGGGCGTCAGCACAGACTGGCTACTTGGTTTGACAAATAGGCCAGAAACCCCCGGCGACATTGTTGCTGCTGCGCTGTTTCTTAGCCCTGCCGAACGCACTTCGGCAGATGAACAGCTTCTTGAATGGCACCGTGAGGCGGCGGGTTACAAAGTATGCCATGTCCCTGCAACTTTACCAGATATTCTTAAAACCAAAAGCATGTTGGAGTGGGAATACGCTTCCGTGCAAGAACGGCGTTTGCCCGAGGCATACAATGCGATGCAGGATCAACTTGAATGGTTGTCTTCAGGCGTTTCTGATTATGTAATTGCCCTGCCTATTCATGAAATAGAGTCCTGCGCAGCTGGGACGGCATACTACAAATGCGTTGATGAAAGCATCCGATATGAACAATTGAATTTTATAGCCGATCAGTGCGATCAAATGTTTCCAAGGTTACAGATATTCTTATTTGACGCGCATAGGGTATTCAGCTCACCCGTCACAGTTTTTGGCCCAAACTTGGCTGTTGTTTATATTGGACAATGCTATCTCGCATTTCGCGAGATTGAGCGCGTGAAGTCTCTTTCAAGTCACTTTGACTGGCTTGTCCGCGAGGCAATCGTGGACGCTCGAAATGTCCCGACCTATATTCGCTCGCTCACAAAGCAGTGACGCCGCCTCACGGTTTTTCCTGAAGCAGCCCTTGGTGCGGGTGCGGCGAAAGCTCACTAAGTCCGCATACGCGACCTTCGCCCCCTTCACCCCAACGGCCCCGCCAACCGCTCCTCGCTCAGCAACACATTCGCCTCGACGCCACCCACCCCCGGCAAGGTCATGATCCGACGCCGCAGCACCCGCTCGAAATCCGGGATGTCGCGCGCCACGACCCGCAGGCGGTAGTCGTAGACGCCCAGCACATGCTCCACATTCTGCACCTCGGGGATCGCCGACACGGCCCGCTCGAAATCCTCCAGCGACACGCGCCCCTTGGTGGCCAGTTTCAGCCCCAGAAACACCGTCACTCCAAAGCCCAGCCGTGCCGCATCCAGCCGCAGCCGCTGGCCCGAGATCACGCCGCTGTCATGGAGCCGCCGCATCCGCCGCCACGTCGCGGGCTGCGACAGCCCCAGCGACCGCCCCAAGGCCGAGGCCGATTGCGTCGCATCCCGCGCCAGTGCCCGCAAGAGCGCCATATCCAGATCGTCCGGCGTCACAGCGGCAAGGTCTCGTCCGACTTGATCCGCGCGATATGCATCAGCGCCTCTAGATCCGCGATATGCGGCAGCGCCATGATCCGCTCGCGGTAGATCTGCTGGTAATGCGCCATGTCCCGCGCGATGACCCGCAGCCGCACGTCGACCCGGCCCAGAAACGTCTGGATTTCGAGCACCTCGGGCACCTCGCGCGCCGCCACGATGAAATCGTCGAACGCCCGCGCCTCGCCCTTGTCCAGCGTCACCCGCAACGACACCTCGACCTCGTAGCCCAGGGCCCGCCAGTCGATCACCGCCTCGCGCGCGCCGATGATGCCCGCGCTGCGCATCCGCTCCATCCGCCGCCAGCAGGTCGCAGAGGTGACCCCTGCCCGTTCGGCCAGATCCGCCATGGCCAGATCGGGTGCCGCCTGCGCCTGTCGCAAAATCCGCCGGTCCGTGTCGTCGAGAATGATCTCTGCGCTCATCATCTATCCTGCGAATGATCTTTCATTGATCCGGTGAATATGCAAAAAATTCCGCATTCACAATCCGCATGATCCCCCTATGCTGCGCGCATCACCAACAAGGGAGACGAATATGCGCGTCTATTATGATCGTGATTGCGACATCAACCTCATCAAGGACAAGAAAGTGGCCATTCTGGGCTACGGCAGCCAGGGCCACGCCCATGCGCTGAACCTGCGCGATTCGGGCGCGAAAAACCTCGTCGTGGCGCTGCGGACAGGCTCGCCGTCGATCGCCAAAGCCGAGGGCGAAGGCCTGAAAACCATGGGGCTGGCCGAGGCCGCCGCCTGGGCCGACCTGATCATGTTCACCATGCCCGATGAATTGCAGGCCGACACCTACCGCAAATACGTGCATGACAACATTCGCGAAGGGGCGGCGATTGCCTTTGCCCACGGTTTGAACATCCACTTCGGCCTGATCGAGCCCAAGGCCGGCATCGACGTCATCATGATGGCCCCCAAAGGCCCCGGCCACACCGTGCGCGGCGAATATTCCAAAGGCGGCGGCGTGCCCTGTCTTGTGGCGGTCGACAATGATGCCTCCGGCAAGGCGCTGGAAATCGGCCTGTCGTATTGCTCCGCAATCGGCGGTGGCCGGTCCGGCATCATCGAGACCGACTTCAAAGAGGAATGCGAAACCGATCTCTTTGGCGAACAGGCGGTCCTGTGCGGCGGTCTGGTCGAGCTGATCCGCATGGGCTTCGAGACATTGGTCGAGGCAGGCTATGCGCCCGAAATGGCCTATTTCGAATGTCTGCACGAGGTCAAGCTGATCGTCGATCTGATCTATGAGGGCGGCATCGCCAACATGAATTACTCGATCTCCAACACGGCGGAATACGGCGAATACGTCTCTGGCCCGCGCGTGCTGCCTTACGACGAGACCAAGGCGCGGATGAAAGAGATCCTGACCGACATCCAGACCGGCAAGTTCGTGCGCGATTTCATGACCGAAAACGCCGTGGGTCAGCCATTCTTCAGAGGCACCCGCCGGATGAACGACGCCCACCAGATCGAGGAAGTCGGCGAAAAGCTGCGCGGCATGATGCCGTGGATTTCCGCAGGCAAGATGGTCGACAAGGCGCGCAACTAGGCGCCGACACCGCGAAGGCGCGCCGGGGGCTCTCTCTTGGCGCGTCTGCTAATCAGACGCACAGTCGCACTGGCTCACTCGCGCAATTGCAGAACACACCAGGCGAGCAAAGCCAGAAGAATAAGAATCACGACAATATACGTCGCACCCATTGCGGCCTCCTTTGGTTGAGTCCAATGGTATGCCCTGCGCCGGTGCGCGCAACCCGCAGCACTCTGGGTGCCGCACTTAAACCCAAAAATCGATGAAAAAAGATGCAAACGCCTGAAATCACCGCGAAAAGCTGGGCCATGGTCGCCATTCTCGGTCTGACCTGGGGCGCGACCTTCCTGGTGATAGAGATCGCGCTGCGCGGCATCACACCGTTCTGGCTGGCCGCCGCGCGCATCGGCTTTGCCGCCTTGCTGATGGCGGCGATCTGGGGCGCACGGGGCGCACAACTATTCGAGGAGCGTGCGACAGGGCGCGACTGGCTCAATCTGGTGTTTGTCGGGCTGCTCAGCTCGGCGGTGCCCTTCATGCTGCTCAGCTGGGGTCAGCAATATGTGACGTCGGGCTTTGCGGGCGTGTCGATGGCCGCCGTGGCGCTGATGGTGCTGCCGCTGGCGCATGTGCTGCTGCCGGGCGAGCGGCTGAACCTGCGCAAGATCTGCGGCTTTGGCGTGGGCTTCGTCGGTGTCGTGCTGCTGATCGGCGGGCAGGCGTTCGAGAGCACAGGCGCGGTTCTGGAACCCGCGGGGCGGCTGGCCTGCCTGATGGCCGCCGCGTGCTATGCGATCAGCTCGGTAAAGATGCGGACCTTGCCTGCGATGGATTCCATCGGGCTAAGCACAATGACGCTCTTGATCGGTGCGGTGATGGTGATCGCCGTCGCCTTTGCCGTCGAAGGCCCGCCACCCCTGCCCGACCTGCAAACCTGCATCACGCTGGCGGTTCTGGGCCTGATCCCCACGGCGGCGGCCAATCTGCTGCGGGTGCTGGTGGTGCGCTCTGCCGGGCCCACGTTCATGAGCCTTGTGAATTATCAGGTGCCGGTCTGGTCGGTGCTACTGGGCGTGTGGTTGCTGAACGAGCCGCTGCCCGCCAGCCTGCTCACAGCGATGGCGCTGATCCTGACCGGCGTGGCGATCAGCCAATGGGGCGCGTTGCGGCGGTTGTTCACACGTGCGCGGTCAGACATGGCAGCGCGCTAGGGGCTCAGACCGCCGCCTCGACCGAGGCCACGACGTCGCCCACAACCTGCTCCAGGAGCGCCTCGTCCTCGCATTCCGCCATCACCCGCACCAAAGGCTCCGTCCCCGATTTGCGGATCAAGAGCCGACCGTGCCCGCTCAGCCGGGCCTCGCCCGCGGCAATCGCCGCCTTGACGCCCTGGCTCTCGAGCGGCGTCTGACCGGCTGCATAGCGCACATTGCGCAGCATCTGCGGCACTTTCTCGAAATTGCACACCAGCGCAGAGGCCGGTTGATCCGACCGCTTCATCGCCGCCAGAAACTGCAACGCCGCCATCAGCCCGTCACCTGTCGTGGCATAATCCGTCATGACTATGTGACCCGATTGCTCGCCGCCAAGGTTCCAGCCGCCACGCCGCATCGCCTCGACCACATAGCGGTCGCCGACCGCCGTGCGCTCCAGATGCAGGCCGCGGCCTTCCAGAAACCGCTCAAGCCCAAGATTGGACATCACCGTGGCCACCAGCGTTCCGCCCTTGAGACGGTCCTGATCGGCCCAGCGCGCGGCCATCAGCGCCATGATCTGATCGCCGTCCGCCACAGCACCCGTCTCGTCGATCAGGATAACCCGGTCGGCGTCGCCGTCCAGACAGATGCCCACATCGGCCCCGTGCGCGATCACCGTCTCAACCGCCACCTGCGGCTTGGTCGAGCCGCAATCGCGGTTGATATTGGTGCCGTCGGGGCTGACCCCCACCGGGATCACGTCCGCGCCCAATTCCCACAGCACCTCGGGGGCCGCCCTGTAGGCTGCACCGTTGGCGCAATCGACCACCACCTTGAGCCCGTCCAGCCGCATCCCCGTGGGAAAGGTCGATTTCACCCGTTCGACATAGCGGAACCGGCCATCGTCGATCCGCGTGGCACGTCCGATGCTGCCGGGTTGCGCAGGGGCCACGCCCGTCGCGATCAAGGCCTCGATCTCGCTTTCCGCGTCGTCGCTGAGCTTGAACCCGTCGGGGCCGAAGAACTTGATGCCGTTGTCCTGCGCGGGGTTGTGGCTGGCGCTGATCATGATGCCCAGATCGGCCCGCATCGAGGGTGTCAAAAGCCCCACCGCAGGCGTCGGCACCGGCCCCAGAAGCAGCACGTTCATGCCGGTGCTCGTCAGCCCCGCCGTCAAAGCCGTCTCGAACATATAGCCCGACAGACGCGTGTCCTTGCCGATCACGACCCGGTGCACGCCGGTGCCTTCGCGCCTGAAATAGCGCCCTGCGGCGGCCCCGATGGCCAGCGCCATCTGAGCGGTCATCGGATGGATATTGGCGGTGCCGCGCACCCCGTCGGTGCCGAATAGATCGCGTCCCATAATCCTCTAACCCTTTTCTTATTGCTCTTGTCGCAAGGCCTGCCACAGCGCCAGCGCCTGCCGCGTCGCGGCCACATCATGCACCCGCAGGATCTGCACGCCCTGCGCCACACATGCCAGCGCCACCGCGACCGATCCCGGAATGCGTTTCTGCGCATCCGGCTCTGCCCCGACGGTGCCGATGAACCCCTTTCGCGACGCCCCTATCAGAACCGCGCAGCCCAACCCGTGAAACGCCGCCACCCCGCGCAACAGCGCCAGATTATGCGCCACATTCTTGCCAAACCCGATGCCCGGATCGACGATCATCCGCGACCGCGCCATGCCTTGCGCCTCGAGCGCGGCGATCCGCGCCTCAAGCCACTCGTAGACATCCAGCAGAACGTCGTCGTAACGCGGCGCCTTTTGCATGGTTTCGGGGTCGCCTTGGGCATGCATGATGCAGACCGGCACACCCTGCGCGATGCACAGCGGTGCAAGTGCTGCATCATAAGTGAACCCCGCCACGTCGTTGACCAGCACGGCACCCTGCGCCAGCGCCTCCCGGGCCACCACCGCCTTGCGCGTGTCGATGGACACGCGGCTGTCTGCTAGCCCCGCCACGACGGGCGAAATGCGGGCAATCTCCTGCGCGTCGGGGACCGTGACGGCTCCGGGGCGGGTGGATTCGCCGCCCACGTCGATCAGGTCAGCGCCTTCCAAGGCCATCATCTGTCCATGCGCAATCGCCTGCGCCGCACCACCGTAAGCCCCGCCATCGGAAAAGCTGTCGGGCGTCACGTTCACAATACCCATGATCCTGGGCGCCTCCAGCGTCAGACCCGCAATCGGCGCGCGCGGGCCTGTCAGCCGGGCCACAACCGCGTCGGGCAGATCACGTGCCGCGACACGGAGTGGCGCGCAGCCTCGCTCCAGCCGCTGAACATGCGCAAACCACAGCGGTCCGCCCGCAAGCGGCAAGGCACCCTCGGGTCGGCAACGGTCGTGCTGAACGATGGGTCGGAAAACGGGCATCATGCTTGCTGAATGGGCAAAAGCGATGCTCTTGGCAAGATGCGCGGGGCACCTCAGAGCCCTGTGTCACCCAATGGCAGCGCCCACATCGGCACCTCTGTGGCCCCGTCAGGCAAGGTTTCGCCGATCACCAGCATTTCGCGGGCCGACATATGCGCCGCAAACCACGCGGTCAGCGCGGTCGTCGCGGAAAACGTCACGCCGGGGCCGTGCGTGGCATCCAGCACGATGCGCGACGGGGCCCAGACGCAGATCTGGCCATTCTTCATGGCCCAATCCAGCTCTGTCCGGCTATCGGTGACCACGCAGCGGGTATCGCGGGCGGCCAGAACCCAGCCGTTCTGCTCGATCGCCAGCAGATCGACGCGCCGTTGCGCCAAAGGATGCCCCGCGCGGGGCACCGCCAGATCAGGCAGGCCGACGCACAGGATCAAAGGGGCGGCATCCGCGGCCCAGGCGTCGATCCAACCGCTCAGCCGCCGGTCGGCGATGGCGGCGTTGCTCAGATAGACAATGCGCGGATGCGGGTCCGCGTGTTCGACCACCGCGAGCGCCAGATCGACGCGCGCCCGCACGATCTCGACCCCCAGCGCACCCGGCCCCCTGTCCAGCTTTTCGATACGCACAAAGGCGCGGATCGCCTGCGGCTCCAGCAAGATGCGCTCTGCCACACGGTCGGCCAATGTTTCCAGCAGGTTCAGCCGTTCGGTCTCCAGCGCATGAGCGATCGCTTCGGTCACACGGTCATAGCTGAGGATGCGGTCCACGTTGTCATCCAGCGGTGCCGGCACCGGCTGCACCTCGACCACCACGTTGAAGCAGATGCGCTGCGTGGTGCCACGTTCGGCCTGAAACGCGCCGATCTCGACCTCGACGATATGATCGCGCACCGAGATGCGGTCGCGCGGGCCGTCATCGGCGGTGGCTTCCGCCCGCTCGGACGGGTGGGCAAAGGCAAGACGGATTTCGTTGGGCATCGGCTCTCCTGTGGCAACTGGCAGGTGCGTGCCAGGGTCACGGCTGACAGGGGTGTGCCACGCCGCCACGCCCCTCACAACACCGGATGCGACCGACTGTGCCCGCCCCGCGACGTCAGTGCCACGCCGCTGTCCGGTGACGTCCCTCTCAGTTCGACGCGTAGCCGACGTGGCGGTAGAACAGATGCGTGCCGATCGCCGCGGTGCGCCTGTAGACGCGGGCCCAGCGGGGGTTGACGGCGGTCGTGTGGTAATGCGTGGCGCCACCCGTGAGCTTGCGCGGCTTGCCTTCGATCATGGCGCGCGCCACCTTGCCGACGCGGTCAAAGGCGGCCGGTTCCGAGATCACCTCGGCTTGGCCGTCGCAGGTATAGGTGAACTGGCAGCCGTATTTCCGGCCAGTGCCCTGATTGATCACGCCGCAGACCGAATTAGGAAAGCGTTTGCTGTCCACCCGGTTCATGATGACCTCGGCCACCGCGAACTGACCGTTCAGCGACTCGCCGCGCGCCTCGAAATACAGCGCCTCTGCCAGACATTCCCAGGCCAATCCGCCGCCGGGGCTGGGCTGGCCCAAGGTCCACGCCGTGTTGTCCGAAGTTCCCGGCAGCGCGACGGTCATCGCCTTGAGCCGCGCGCTCGAGACCTTTTGCAGGCCCAGACGTTCGAGCCGCAAGAGCGACCCGGCACCCTGCGCGCTGGTTGCTGCGCTTGGTTCGGCGTGGGCTGGCAGGCCCGACGCGGTTATGGTGATCAATCCCAGACCCAAGGCCGCGATCATCGACAGCGCGCGCGCGGCGCAAAGTGGCAACAGCTTCATGGCAGCATCCTTCCCCCAAAGTCGCCCCGCAGGGGCGCATCTTCAAACGCCCCGCAGGGGCGCATCTTCAAACGCCCCGCAGGGGCGCATCTTCAAACGCCCCACAGGGGCGCATCTTCAAACGCCCCGCAGGGGCGCATCTTCAAACGCCCCGCAGGGGCGCATCTTCAAACGCCCCGCAGGGGCGGCAAACCACGTTGGGTTACCCAAAAGTGACCAATTGGTAAAGACGCGGGGCACGATCGCGCGGCATGCTGACGCATAGCCACATCAGCCCCTCCAGATCATGTAAAATGTTGTCAGCGACCTACCTGATCTTGCGGCCCGGCATATCGGCAATCGCGAGCTGCGCTGCGGCCAAACGCGCCACAGGCACCCGAAACGGCGAGCATGAGACGTAGGAAAACCCCGCCGCACGGCAAAATGCGATTGATTCGGGGTTGCCGCCATGCTCTCCGCAGACCGACAGGGTGATATCGGTTTGCTGCGCCCGCGCGCGGTCGGCCCCCAGCGCCAGCAATTCGCCCACCCCGTCAATGTCGAGCACATGGAACGGGTCTTCGTCGAACGCGCCCTTGGCCACGTAATCGGACATGAACCGGCCTGCGTCGTCGCGGCTGAGCCCGTAAGTCATCTGCGTCAGATCGTTGGTGCCGAACGACAGGAACCGCGCATGGCGCGCGATGTCGCCGGCCCGCAAACAGGCGCGCGGCGTCTCGACCATCACGCCCAACGTATAATCGAAACGCTGCCCGCGTTCGGCCCGCACCGCGGCGGCCACCTGGGCTATGCGGCGCTGCACCAATTCGACCTCGCGCCGGGTGCTGACCAGCGGGATCATGATCTCGGGCACCACGATAGTGCCCTGTTGCGCCTGTTGCAGCGTCGCCTCGAATATGGCGCGCACCTGCATGTCGTAGATCTCGGGCAATGTGATGCCCAGACGCACGCCGCGCAGGCCCAGCATGGGGTTGTATTCCGACAGCGCCTCGATCCGGCGTTCGACCTGTGCGACGGACAGATCCAGCGCCTCGGCCAGATCACGCTGGCCGCTGCGGTCGGTGGGCAGGAATTCGTGCAGCGGCGGATCAAAGAGGCGAATGCACACCGGCAAATCCGGCATGATCTGAAAGAATTCCGCGAAATCAGCCCGCTGCATGGGCAAGAGCAGCTCGAGCGCGGCGCGCCGGTCCGCCGACCCATCGGCAAAGATCATCTCGCGCATGACCACCAATCGTTCGGGCTCGAAGAACATATGCTCGGTCCGGCACAGGCCGATGCCCTCGGCGCGGAAATTGCGGGCTGTGCGCGCATCGGCGGGCGTGTCGGCATTGGCCCGCACACCGATATCGCGGAACCCGTCCGCCCAGCCCAGCAGCGTCTCGAACGCATCGTCCAGCATCGCCTCGACCATGGGCAATTCGCCCGCCAGCACGGTGCCGTTGGTGCCGTCCACCGTGATCTTGTCACCCGCGCGCAGGACCCGCCCGTCCATGCAGGTGATCTGGCCCTGTTCCAGATCGAACCGCAGCCCAGCCGCCCCCACCACACAGGGCAGCCCCAGCCCCCGCGCGATCACCGCCGCATGGCTGGACGACCCGCCCCGTTCGGTCAGCACCGCGACCGCCGCATGCATGCCGCGCACGTCTTCGGACGTCGTCTCGCGCCGGATCAGCACGCAAGGCTCTTCGCGCGCGGCGGACGCCTGCGCCTCGGAGGATGAAAACACGATGCGGCCCGCCGCAGCACCGGGGCTGGCGGCCAGCCCCCGGCCCAGCATCTCGCGCCGCGCATGCGGGTCGACTTGACGGTGCAGCAATTCCGACAGCGCACGCGGCGGCACCCGCATCACCGCCTCGGCCTCTGAAATGATTCCATCCTCGGCCAGCGACACCGCGATGCGCAGCGCCCCGCGCGAACTGCGATCCACCCGCACCCCGTCGAGAATATGCAAAATGCCGTTCTCGATGGTGAATTCGACCTGCATTTCTTCGCGCAGGCGTTTGCGCATCAGCGCCGCATGGGCGGTGAGCGTGGCGAATGCCTTGGGGGCCTCTTCTTCCAGCGACGCACCGCGCGTATCGCGGGTCAGATACATCGCCGCCTCTCGGGTCAGCGCATCGCGCCCCTGGCTTTGTCTCAGATAGCGGCCTGTGATCTGCGGCAACCCGGTCTGCCCGTCGACCAGCTGCAACACGCCCGAGCCTGACATTCCCTGCCCCAGCCCCAGCGCCATTTCCTGCACCACAAGGCCCAGGCCCGCATCCGCCGGAGCGCCGCGCGCCTGCCGCAAAAGCCGCGCCGTCGTCCCCTCCCACGCGCGCGCCATCGAGGTCAGAACGGCGGCCAGCTGCACCTTGCGCGATTGCGGAAACGGCTCTTGCGCGGCATCTGCATAGGCCGTGAGGGCCGCCGCCAGCGCCTCGGACCCTTCGCCGCTGATCCCCTCGAACACATCCGCGTCCAGCCGCGCCACATGCACCGCATAAGATTGCACGAACCGCAGATAAAGCGCCGCCGCCGCCTGCGCACCCAGCTTTTCCGACAGCGCGCCGTGCCGCGCATCGTTCATCCCGATGTTCAGGATCGCCCCCGGCCCGCCCCAATCGGGATCGGCGGATGAAGGCCGGACACAGAGCAGCGCATCGTCTGCCAGAGGTTCGACGATGACATCCAGATCCGGCAGATGCCCCGCCGCCAGCCTGTGCACCGCATCGAACGACAGCGCCACCGTGCGCGGCACCGGCAGACCCAGCCGCACCAGCCGTTGCAGACATTTCGCGCGCCCCCCATGGGTCGGCGTGGCGATCTGCGCATCCGGTGTGATCGGCGTGATGTTCAGCGGAGAATTGGGCACGTGCGGCCTGTCTGGTTTGCTGGTCTGAGTTGCTGGTCTGGGTTGTGGGGGCTGGATTTCTGGATGGCTCTGCCGTGGCACCATAGCCGCACAGGGCAAACGCGCAAGCCGCCGCGTTGCGCCAACAGCCCTCGATCACGCGTGGCGTCAGCCTTCGATCAAGGTCAGATCAGCCACCTGCCCGCACAGATTGCGCACCTCTGCCAGCAGGTTCAGACGGTTGCGCCGCACCACCTGCCGGTCATCATTGATCTTGACCGCCTCGAAGAACCCGTCAACCGGCCCGCGCAAGGCCGCCATCGCCTTGGTCGCGGCTGCGAAATCCTCTTGCTTCAGAGCCTCTGCAATGCGCGGCTTGGCGTCTTTCAATGCAGAAAACAGAGCCTTTTCCGTGGCATCATCGGCATACTTGATGTCCGCGCCATAGCTGTATTCGACACCGTCCTTGTCCTCGGCCTGCGTCAGGATATTGTTAGACCGCTTGAAACCCTGCAACAGATTGCTCCCGTCCTCAGTTTCGAGGATCGCCTGCACGGCCCGCGCACGGGCGTTCACCAGCCACAGATCGTCACTGCCGTGCATGGCGATGCAGGCGTCGATGACGTCGTGACGGATACCGTCGGTGCGCAGGTAGACCTTGAGGCGGTCGTGGAAGAAGGAGAGGAGGGTTTCAGCTTTTTCTGAGCTCAAACTTTTAATAACAGCAACGGACCACTCACCTTCAAAATCAGACCACATTGCATCCTCGTATGCGGCAGGCTCAATTGAATCTGTGGAACGTTTCTCCCAATCGGGATAGACTTTTTCTAGCTGTCTGTATGGACCTTCCGGATCATCCTCGCCGAAAACAACACCCCCAATCCAAAGGTTTTTGACTTGAGCTTCAAAGATACCTTTCGAAACATCACTTAGTCCAACCCGCAACCCATTTACCAACACCAACCGAATGACACCTAGCGCCGCGCGCCGCAAGGCAAACGGATCCTTCGACCCCGTCGGTTTCTCGTCGATCGCCCAGAACCCAGTCAATGTGTCCAGCTTGTCGGCCAGCGCCACTGCCACCGACACCGGCGCGACAGGCACATTATCCGACGGCCCCAAAGGCGCGTAATGCTCTTGGCAGGCTGCCGCAACTTCGGCAGGCAGACCCGCCGCCTCACTGTAATATCGCCCCATAAGCCCTTGAAGTTCCGGAAATTCATAGACCATCTCGGATGACAAATCCGCCTTCGCCACCCGCGCCGCTTGTGCTGCCACATCAGGGTCCGCGCCGGTCACGTCCGCAATCTCGCGCGCCAGCGCCTCGATCCGGGTGATCCGGTCGCGCTGCGAGCCCAGCTTGTTGTGGAACGTCACATTCGAAAGCTGTTCGGTCCAGGCTTCCAATCCTGCATCAATAACGGCACGCAAGTCATTGTTCCAAAAGAATTTTGCATCCGAAAGCCTGGCGGCCAAAACCTTCTGATTGCCCGCCAGAATGGTTGCGCCACCGTCGGCGGGATCGGTGTTGGCCACCGTCACGAACCGCTCGATCCGGCCGGTTTTGCCGTTGCGGACCGAAAAGAACTTCTGATGCTCGCGCATCGACGTCTGCAACACCTCCGCAGGAAGATTCAGAAACGCCGCGTCGATCTCGCCCATCAGCACGACGGGCCATTCGACCAGCCCCGCGACCTCTGCCAGAAGCGCCTTGTCCTCGACCAGCTCCAGCCCCCGCGCGAACGCCTGAGAGGTCGCCTCGGTCCAGATCGCATCCGCGCGTTCCTGCGTGCTCAGAACCACATGAGCACGCTTGAGCTTTGCCTCGTAATCCTCGAAAGACACGACAGAAAAGGCATCCGGAGACAGGAACCGGTGGCCCCGCGTCACAGCGCCCGCACTGATCCCCTCGATCTCGAACGGGACCACCTGCGCGCCCGCCTCATCGGTCAGAATACACAGCACGGAATGCAAGGGCCGCACCCAGCGTAGCGACCCCGCGCCCCAGCGCATCGACTTGGGCCACGGGAAATTGCGGATCACATCGCCCAGCACCTCGGCCACGATTGCGGCCGCAGGCTGTCCCGGCACGTCGATCACCGCGAAATAGACCGGGCCTTTCTTGTCGTCGCGCTGCTCAAGCTGGTCGCGCGTCACACCCGCCCCGCGCGCAAAACCGTCCACGGCAGCATCCGGCGCGCCCACCTTCGGGCCGCGCCGTTCCTCGCGCAGATTGGGCGACGATGCCGTCAGCCCCTCGACCGCCAGCACCAGACGGCGCGGCGTCACGAACCCCGCAGCGCCCGCATAGGTCAGCCCCGCCGCCACCAGACCGTCGGTCATGCGCGCGCGCAAATCTTCCGCGGCGCGGGCCTGCATGCGCGCCGGAATTTCCTCTGAAAACAGCTCAACAAGAAGATCGGGCATCGCGTTATCCTTCCACACCGGGCACTGCTCCGGGCGCTGCTCCGGGCACTGGGCGCGCCGGGCAATCGTCGCCCACCGGGCTGCCGTCATAGGCCTTTTCGCCGCAATCGTTGATCTCGTGCCAGACGTAACCGCGCCCGTCATCGGTGATCGCCACGACCCGGTCGATGCCGTATTCAAAGTTGCGCTGCCCGGTGAACACCAGCGCGCGCCCCGCCTCGATTTCCGCGCCCAAAGCCTCCGCGTCGAAACACTCGAACCAGCCCGGAGCGACACGCGGCGCCGCACCATCATACGTCTCATAGGTCTCGCTCAGCATCGCGTGGCTCATCGAAGTGGTAAAACAGGCGCGATACCGAATGGGTGAGCTTTCGGCGTCAATCGCTTGAAAATCCTCGTAAGTAATAGCCTCGGGCGCATCCGAGACAAGCGACGTCAACTGCACGTCATCGACGCCGTTGACGCGGACCTCGTCGTAGAACCCGTAGACCTGCAAATAATACATCGCCGCCCCGGCCAGCACGGAACTCACCACGATAAACCCCGCCAGAAACTTGCCCATTACATCCAATCCATATTGACGCGCGGTCTGCGCATGTTGCGCGCGCGTCGCCGCAACGCGATCGAGCGTTGCGCCAGCGCTGGCACCCGTGTTTCGTGCGTTTCGACGAAGATATGATCGATCCGCGCACAGACCGGATCCTCGAACAGCGCCTCGAGCAACGCCACCTCAGCGCCTTCGATATCTATCTTGATCAGCGCGATATCCGCATCAAGTTCGGTCAGGAAAGCCCTGAAATCCAAAACTTTCACGTCAATCGGCTGCGTCGTGTCGACATTGATCTTGTCAGCCACCAAAGTGGTCGACAGCGATCCCTTGCGCGGGTCGTCGCCGAATTTGGCGGAGCGGTAGACCGGGAAGGTGCCTTCCTTGGTGCCCGCCGCCGCCTCGATCACGGTGACGTTGTCCAGAGGGCCGACCGCCTTGCGCAATTCCTGCGCCGTCCAGGGGTCAGGCTCGAACGCATAGACATGGCTGGCGACAGGGGCCATCTGCAATGTGGCCAGCCCCATGTTCGCCCCCAGATCAATGCAGATCCGGCCCCGCGCGGCCTCAAGCGCTGCGTCGAATTCGGCCTGCACGCTCGTCGGCATCGACCGCGAATATTTGCGCAGATAGCGCAGCCCCCGTTTGCCCGGCAGATGCGACATCAGCCAGTATTTCACCCGTGTCAGCGGCGGTTTGTCGGGTTTCACGCCGCATATCCCCCGGCTTTGGTGGTCACGAAGGCATCCGCGCAAGCCTTGGCTAATGTCCGCACCCGCCCGATATAGGCCTGCCGCTCGGTGACTGAGATCACGCCGCGCGCGTCCAGCAGATTGAACAGATGCGACGCCTTGATGCATTGGTCATAGGCCGGGTGCACCATCGGGATGCGCAAGCCCGTCTTGGGGTCGAGCGCGTCGCGGCTGAGGATGTCGCGGCAGGCGCGCTCGGCATCCTCAAAGTGGCGCAGCAGGTCGTCTGTATTGGCGACGTCGAAATTCCAGCGGCTGTATTCCTCTTCGGTCTGGCGGAATATGTCGCCATAGCTCAGCGGGCTGGGGCTTTGCGGGTCGTTGAACGGCATGTCCATCACGTGATCAACGCCGAGGATATACATCGCCAGACGCTCCAGCCCGTAGGTCAGCTCGCCCGAGACGGGATGGCAATCATGCCCGCCAACCTGTTGAAAATACGTGAATTGTGACACTTCCATTCCGTCGCACCAGACCTCCCATCCAAGACCCCATGCGCCCAGAGTGGGGCTTTCCCAATCGTCCTCGACAAAGCGGATGTCGTGCAGGGCCATGTCGATGCCGATGGCCCGCAGTGACCCCAGATAAAGTTCTTGCAGGTCGGGCGGCGAGGGTTTGATGATGGTCTGGAACTGGTAATAATGCTGGAGCCGGTTGGGGTTGGCCCCGTAGCGCCCGTCGGTGGGTCTGCGCGACGGCTGCACATAGGCCGCAGCCCAGGGCCGGTCGCCCAGCGATCGCAGCGTCGTGGCGGGGTGGAACGTGCCCGCGCCGACCTCCATGTCGTAGGGTTGCAGCACAGCGCAGCCCAGGGCGGCCCAATAGGCCTGAAGCCGCAGAATGATCTCTTGAAAAGAGCGCGGTGTGTCAATCTGGGTCATGCGGGTCCGCCTGTGATCCGGTTGGTGCCTGCCTACTGCGCTGGCCAAGGCGCGTCAATTGCACGCCACGGGCGGTTTTCGCGGCTTTTTGACGTGCATGGGCGGCGGGGTTTGATAAACAGGTCCAAAGCCGGGACCGGCAAGGCTGAACCCGGCTTGCGACAGGCACAAGTTCGGACAGGCACAAGACGGACAGGCACAAGACGGACGGATACGAGACTGACAGGCAAAAAACGGGCAGGGGCAGAGACCAGATGACACGATTGATGAGTATGCTGACGGCGGTTCTTTGTCTGACCGCGTCTATTTTTACGGCACAGGGGGCTGTCGCTCAGGTGGCTGAGGATGTCACCTATATCCAGATCGAGGCGCAGCCCAGCCTGACCCGCGCGCAGGACCGCGCCCGGGATTATGCCAGCATCCTGCCCGATGTGAACGGCTTTGCCCTGGGGGCAGGCTGGTATGGCATCGCGCTTGGCCCCTATCCGCGCGCGCAGGCGCAGCAATTGCTGCGGCAATACCGCGTCCAGGGGCAGATCCCGCGCGATGCCTATCTCGAAGAACCGGAACGGTTTCGCGGGCAATTCTGGCCGGTGGGGGCTTCTGCCGTGACCGCAGCGCCCGCGACCCCGCCGCAGGCTCCTCAGACTGAAACCCCGCAAACCGAAGCCGCCCCACAGACGGCGGCCAATCTGCCCGAGCCTGTCGTGCCGGACGAGACCCTGCGGCAAGCCCAGCGCAGCGAAGGCCTGCTCAATTCCGATGAGCGCAAGCAATTGCAGATCGCCCTGCAATGGGCCGGGTTCTACGAGGCGGCGATCGACGGGGCTTTCGGTCGCGGCACACGCCGGTCCATGGTCGACTGGCAAGAGGCCAACAATGTGCAGACCACAGGCGTGCTCACCACCCGCCAGAGGGCCGAATTGCTGCGGCAATACAATGCCGTGCTGGACGGTCTGGGCATGCGCATCGTGAGCGAACCGCGCTCCGGGATCGAGATCGCGCTGCCCATGGGCATCCTCGCCTTCGATAAATACGAATCGCCCTTCGTGCATTACACAGCCACCGGCGATATCGCAGCCGAGGTGCATCTGATCAGCCAGCCCGGCGATCAGACCACGCTCTTTGGTCTGTATGACATCCTGCAAACGCTGGCGATCGTGCCCTTGGACGGCCCGCGCAACCGGCGCAATCAGGACTTTGCCATCACCGGCGGGAATGACCGCATCGTCACGCATATAGAGGCGGAATTGTCGGGCCGTGCGATCAAGGGCTTCATGCTGGTCTGGCCTGTAAATGACGAAGAGCGACGCACGCGGGTTCTGGGCGAGATGCAGGCCAGTTTCCGCGCCACCGAAGGCGTGCTGCCGATGGATGCCAGCAGCGGCGCGCAGCAGGCGGTCGATCTGGTCTCGGGTCTTGCGGTGCGCAGGCCCAAATTGTCGCGGTCGGGCTTTTATGTCTCGTCCGACGGCATCGTCGTGACCTCGGCGGACGCCGTGTCCTCGTGCAGCAGGATCACGCTGGACGAGCAATACGAGACAGAGATCATCGCGCAGGACGCGGCCTTGGGCGTGGCGGTCTTGCGTCCCAAATCCCCCCTCGCCCCGATCAGTGTGGCGCAATTGCGGCTCGATACGCCGCGCTTGCAATCGGATGTCGCCGTGGCGGGTTACCCCTATCAAGGCGCGCTCGGCGCACCGACGCTGACCTTTGGCACATTGGCCGACATGGCAGGATTGCAAGGCGAGGTCACGCAGCGACGGCTGGCGCTGGAGGCGCTGCCGGGTGATGCGGGCGGGCCGGTGCTGGACGCTGGCGGGGCGGTCTTGGGGATGCTTTTGCCGCCGCAGGCAGACGGGCGTCAATTGCCGGGCAACGTGGCCTTTGCCACCGCATCAGGTGCAGTGAACGGGGTTCTGAGCCGCGCCGGTTTGCAAGCGAGCGAGACCAGCGGCGACGCAGCGATGGCCCCCGAAGACCTGAGCGCGCTGGCCAGCGGCATGACGGTGCTGGTCAGCTGCTGGGAATAGCGCCCCGCTTCTCGCGCCGGAATTTTTGAAAAATTCCGCGGCGTTTTCTTTGCAAGAAAACGTGCCCGTCAGGCGATCCGTCGAAACGGTCTCATCAACACGCTCAGCAGCAGCGCAATCAGCCCCCAGCCCGCGACGAAACCCGCCGCCGCCAAGCCAAGCCCCACAGCGGTAACCGGCACGCCGGGTGTGAAATCGTCCCAGGCCCGCGCTGCGATCTCGGGGTCTGTCAGGCGCGGCGCCATCCGCACGCGCTCCAGAACCGACGCCTCGCGCAGCGCCAACAGGTCGTCGCGCAGCCGGGTGTGCCGCGCCAGCGTCCGCGTCATGTCGCTGCGCCGACGCTCCACAAACGGCGTGCCCACCATCTGCGCCAGCGCATCCTCGCGGCTCAGGCCCAGAGTGCGGGCAGAGGCGTCGAAATCGGCGACCACGCGGCTCAGCTCGTCCACAGCCCCGGCCAGACGCTGGGTATATTGCTGCGAATATTCGGGAAATTGCGACAGCGCCGCCGCACCGGCCACGCCGCCCGCAAGGGCCATTGCCCGCAAAACCATCTGCCTACTCCTCAGACGCGGCACCACTTGGAAAACAGCTTAACCGATTTCAACCGAAACGGGAATCCTTGTTCGTGCAGCTCAGCCCGCCACGCCGTAGATTGCCGCGACCCGGGCCAAGGCCTGCTCGGGCGGCAGCTCTTCGCTGACGCCGGTCTTGCGCGACGTCAGCTCGACCACGCCGTTCTTGAGGCCGCGCGGCCCCACCGTGATCCGCCAGGGCAGGCCAATCAGGTCCATCGTGGCGAACTTGGCCCCGGCCCGCTCGGACCGGTCGTCATAGAGTGGCTCCAGCCCCAGCGCCGTCAGCGCATCATACAAGGACTGACACGCCCCGTCAGCCTCGTCGTCGCCTTGCTTGAGGTTCACGATCCCGCAATGGAAGGGTGTCACACCTTCGGGCCAGATGATGCCCTTGTCGTCGTGGCTGGCCTCTATGATCGCGCCGAGCAGACGCGACACGCCGATCCCGTGCGAGCCCATGTGCACGGGCACGCGGCCGCCCTGCCCGTCGTCGACCAGCGCGCCCATCGCCTCTGAATACTTGGTGCCGAAATAGAAAATCTGCCCCACTTCGATGCCCCGCGCATTGCGCTGCCGCTCAGCGGGCACCTGCGCGAACACATCCGCCTCGTGGGTCTCGTCGGTGCGGGCATAGCGCGAGGTGAACTCGTCCAGCACGGCGGCACATTGCGCCACGTCGTCATAGTCGATGAACCGTTCGCCAAAGGTCAGATCGGTGATCTCGGCATCGTAGAACACCTCGGATTCGCCGGTCTCGGCCAGCACCAGAAACTCATGCGTGTAATCGCCACCGATCGGCCCGCCATCCGCCCGCATCGGGATCGCCTGTAGCCCCAGCCGCTCATACGTCCGCAGATAGCTGACCAGATGCCGGTTATAGGCGTGCAGCGCGTCGTCCTGGGTCAGATCGAACGTATACCCGTCCTTCATCAGAAACTCGCGCCCCCGCATGACGCCAAAGCGCGGCCGGATCTCGTCACGAAACTTCCACTGGACATGATAGAGCGTCAGCGGCAAATCCTTGTAGGACCCCACGTGGGCGCGGAAAATATCCGTGATCAGCTCTTCGTTCGTGGGGCCATACAGCATGTCGCGCCCGTGCCGGTCGGTGATCCGCAGCATCTCTTCGCCGTAATCGTCATAGCGCCCGCTTTCGCGCCACAGATCCGCCGATTGCAATGTCGGCATCAGCATCGGGATATGCCCGGCGCGCTGCTGTTCTTCGTGCACGATGTTCTCGATCTTGCGCAGCACCTTGAAGCCCAGCGGCAGCCACGAATAAATCCCGGCGCTCGCCTGTTTGATCATGCCCGCGCGCAGCATCAGCCGGTGGCTGACGATCTGCGCCTCGGAGGGCGTTTCCTTGAGAACAGGCAGGAAGTAACGGGACAGGCGCATGGGGTTCGGTCCTTGATTGCTTGGGGCTGACTTGTGCCGCAGGTCTGGGTGCTTGGCAAGGTCTGGGGGCTTGGCTAGGTCCGGGGGCTTGGCAAGGTCCGGGGGCTTGGCAAAGTCTGGCGGCTTGCCGATCTGCCCTGCGCCGTGCATCGTGGGGATGACACTGCAACGGGCATGGTTATGGCACGCAAACCTCCTTCGGATTTCCTTGACTGGCTGGGCATGACGGATGCGCCGAACTGGCCTCGCGCACCTGCATTGGGCAACTTCTTTGGCGTGGTTCTGATGTCGCTCTTTTTCGGCGCCCTAATCGCCGCAGGCACGCTGCTGGCCCGCACCATCATGGGCGGCATCGACACGGCGGCGGGCAGTCTGGGGGCCGGTACGCTGATCGTGGCCCTGCTGGGCGCGCCGTTCCTGATCTGGAACACGATGATCAAACAAAAGGCGCTGGAGTTCCAGAAAGAAGGCCACATCACCGACCGCATCGCCAAGGCGCTAGAGCAATTGGGCGTCGAGAAGACCACAATCGTCAAGGGGAAGGAAACCACCGTTCGCAATATCGAGGTCCGCATCGGCGGGCTGTTGTCGCTCGAACGCATTTCGCAGGATTCCGTGCGCTACGACAATGGCCGTGACCATGTGCGGGTGATGGAGATCCTTTGCGCCTATGTGCGCGAAAATGCGCCCGCGTCGGGGGCGCGGGACTTTCCCTTGCCGGAATGGGAGGGGCTGGCGGACGACGCGAGTGATGCCGAGAAAGCGGCGCAGAAGAAGTCGCGCGAGGCGCGCTTTGCCAACCGCCACGAGTCCAATGCCCGCCAATGGGCCGATTCCTTGCCGAAACCGCGCGAAGACATCGCGCTTGCGCTCCAGATCATCGGACGCCGCGATGCGGATCAACGGCTGGCAGAGGCGCGTTGGGGGCCAGAGGCAACGCCAGACGCGACCTGGGTGTTCGACACCCCCTGCCCGGTTCTGCGCCCGATTCTGCCAGAGCCGCCAGAGGGCGCGCCGCATGGCAAGGATGCGCTGGACAGCTATCTGGCCGAATTGGAAAAATGGCTATCCGGGATCAGAGCCTACACCGGGTATCGCCCGGATCTGCGCGAAACCAACCTGCAAGGCGCAGACCTGTCAAATCTCATTCTCTCCGGCAGTCTTCTGCGCGAGGCGCGTATGGAGGGGGCGGACCTCAGCGCGGCGCGGATGGAGGGGGCGGACCTCCGCTTTGCGCGGATGGAGGGGGCGAACCTCATCGCGGCGCGGATGGAGGGGGCGAACCTCATCGAGGCGCGGATGGAGGGGGCGAACCTCATCAAGGCGCGGATGGAGGGGGCGGTCCTCTTCAAGGCGCGGATGCAGGGGGCGGTCCTCAGCGCGGCGCGGATGCAGGGGGCGGTCCTCCGCGCGGCGCGGATGGAGGGGGCGGTCCTCAGCTTTGCGCGGATGGAGGGGGCGGACCTCAGCAGGGCGCGGATGGAGGGGGCGAACCTCTGGCAGGCGCGGATGGACAATTCAACCTCCCTGAGTGCGGCTGTGTTCCAGGCTGCCGCGCTCAGGGAGGTTGATTGGACAAATACACAGCTCAAGCAGGATCAGGTCAATTCAATGTTTGGTGATTTCTCAGCCGAGATTCCCGACACCCTGACCCGCCCTGCCCATTGGCCGGACTGGGCATTGCCATATGGAGGCCGCCACGATTTCGACGACGAATACCAACGCTGGCGGGCAGACCCCGACACCTACACCCCGCCCCGCAGGCCGGAAACCACCAGTGACCCTTGAATCCCGCTGCGCATCGCGCGATGTATCCCGGCAAGGAGAACACACATGGCTCTGCCCGCCCGCGCGCAACTGACGTATTGGAGCATCGCGACCGCGGTGTTTCTCATGGTGCTTTGGTGGCTGGGCGATGTGCTCTTGCCGTTCATTCTGGGCGGGGCGATCGCCTATTTCCTCGATCCGGTCGCCGACCGGTTGCAGCGGATGGGGTGCAGCCGCGCCATTGCGACGGCACTCATCACCGTCGCGGCGCTGCTGATCTTCATCCTGATGGCGCTGCTGGTGATCCCGACGCTGGTGCAGCAGACCCTGCAACTTTTCGAGACCGCGCCGCAGCTGGCCCGCAAACTGCAAGGCTTTCTGACCGAGCGTTTCCCCAGCGTGATGGAAGACGGCTCCACCCTGCGCACATCATTGCTCAATATCGGCGAGACGATCCAGTCGCGCGGCGGAGAGTTTCTCAACACCGCGCTGTCGTCGGTGGGCTCGATCCTCAACGTGGTGCTGCTCTTTGTCATTGTGCCCGTGGTGGCGGTCTACATGCTGCTGGATTGGGACAAGATGGTGGCCCGCATCGACGCGCTGCTGCCGCGCGATCATCAGCCGGTCATTCGCAAACTGGCGGGCGACATCGACAAGACGCTGGCGGCGTTCATTCGCGGCATGGGCACGGTCTGTCTGGTGCTGGGCACATATTACGCCATCGCGCTGATGCTGGTGGGGCTGCAATTCGGCCTTGTGGTCGGCGTGATCGCGGGGCTTTTGACGTTCATTCCTTATGTCGGGGCGATCGTGGGCGGCGGTCTGGCGATCGGTCTGGCGCTCTTTCAGTTCTGGGGCGACTGGATCTGGATACTGGCCGTCGCGGTGATCTTTCAGGTGGGGCAATTGATCGAAGGCAACGTGCTGACGCCCAAACTGGTCGGCTCCTCCGTGGGGCTGCATCCGGTGTGGCTGCTGCTGGCACTGTCGGTCTTCGGGTCAATATTCGGCTTTGTTGGGCTTTTGGTGGCTGTGCCGCTGGCGGCGGCCATTGGCGTGGTGATCCGGTTCGGCATTTCGCAATACACATCGTCCAAGCTCTATGTCGGGTTCGATCCTCGGGACGACGACTAGGCCATGGCCGATCAGCTCAGCCTCAATCTGCACCAGCGGCCGGCCTTGGGGCGGGATGATTTCGTGGTCGCAGGCTCCAACGCCGTGGCCGCTGCGATGATGACAGACCGGGCGCACTGGCCTGCGTCCAAGCTGCTGTTGCTGGGGCCTGCGGGGTCGGGCAAGACCCATCTGACCCATGTCTGGGCGGCGGAAAACGGTGCCCGGATCGTGCCCGCGCAGGGGCTGGCTGTGGCCGATATCCCGGCGCTGGCCGCGGACCATGTCGCGGTCGAGGACGTGGACGGGATCGCGGGCGACGCGGCGGGCGAAGAGGCGCTGCTGCATCTGCACAATCTGGTGCTGGCCGAGGGCCACGCCTTGCTCATGACCGCCCTGCCCGCGCCCGCAACATGGCCGATCACCCTGCCCGATCTGGCCAGCCGGTTGCAGGCCACCGCCACCGCCAATCTGGCGCAGCCCGACGATGCGCTGCTCGGCGCTGTGCTGGCCAAGCTCTTTGCCGACCGCCAACTGGTGCCCGGGTCGGGTGTCGTCGCCTATCTGCTCAGACACATGGACCGGTCGTTCGATACCGCAGGCCGGGTCGTGGCCGCCATCGACCGCGCAGCCCTTGCCCAACGCCGCCCCGTGACAGTGCCGCTGGCCCGCGAGACCCTTGCGCAGTCCGACTGCGCCAGCTAGCCTCAGGGGTCTTCACCCGATCGTCACAGGCCCGATCGTCACAGGCCCGATCCTCACAGGCCCGATCGTCACAGGCCCGATCGTCACAGGCCCGATCGTCACAGGCCCGATCGTCACAAGACTGCGTCACAAAATCACTGTGACCCAGACCTTCAAATCCCGCAACGACAAGCCCCAGATTGCCATGACCCAGATTGTCCTGAACCAGATTGCCCCGAACCAGGCCGATTTCCTCAAATCGCCGTTTGCGGAAGCCGTCGAAATGCCCGATCTGGACGCCACCGGACCGGGTCGCTTCGTCAACCGAGAGCTCAGCTGGCTGGGGTTCAACTGGCGGGTGCTGGAAGAGGCCGAGAACCCGCGCGTGCCGCTGCTCGAACGGTTACGGTTCCTGTCGATCTCGTCGGCCAATCTGGACGAATTCTACACCGTGCGCGTGGCAGGTCTGCGCGAACTGGCGCAGGCGGGCAATATCACACCCGCCGCCGACGGGCTCAGCCCCGCCGAGCAGCTTGTCCTGATCAACGACAATGCGCGCCGCCTGCTGAGCGCGCAGCAAAAGGCGCTGGTGCGGCTGCGCTCTGAAATGGCAGAGGCGGATATTGATGTGCTGGGACGCGACGACCTGACCGAGACGGACCGCGCGCATCTGGCGGATGTCTTCCTCGATCAGGTGTTCCCGGTGCTGTCGCCGCTGGCGATCGATCCGGCGCATCCGTTTCCGTTCATCCCGAACACCGGGTTCTGTCTTGCGCTGCAACTGGAGCGCAGCCGTGACAGGCGGTCGTTGCAGGCGCTGCTGCCGATCCCTGCACAGGTGGCGCGGTTCATCCCGCTGCCCTCCGACGCCGGCAGCCAAAGGTTTCTGTTGCTCGAAGATGTGCTGCTGGAGCATATCGACAGCCTCTTTCCCGGCTACCGCACCCGCGACCACTTTGCGTTCCGGGTGCTGCGCGACAGCGATCTGGAGGTCGAGGACGAGGCCGAAGACCTTGTGCGCGAATTCGAAGTCGCGCTGAAACGGCGCAAGCGCGGCGAAGTTGTTCGCCTGACCATCTCGGCCGGTGCGCCCAAGGCGCTGAAATCCGTGGTCATGCGCGAATTGCGCGTCAGCGAGGCGGATGTGATCGAGCTTGAAGGCATGATCGGGCTGGCGGACCTGAGCGAGCTTGTCCCCGACACGCATCCGGACCTGCTCTGGCCGCTTTTCACCCCCCGTGTGCCCGAACGCGTGCAGGACCACGACGGCGACATGTTCGCCGCGATCCGGCAGAAAGACATGCTGCTGCACCACCCCTACGAGACGTTCGACATGGTGGTCCGCTTCCTGCAACAGGCTGCGCGCGACCCCGATGTGGTGGCGATCAAACAGACGCTCTACCGCACCTCGCGCAACTCTCCCATCGTCGAGGCGTTGTGCGAGGCGGCGGAAGACGGCAAATCCGTCACCGCGCTGGTGGAGTTGAAAGCCCGCTTCGACGAGGCCGCCAACATCCGCCAGTCCCGCAGGCTGGAGCGCGCGGGCGCGCACGTCGTCTACGGCTTTCTGGAATGGAAGACGCACGCCAAGATCTCCACCGTGGTGCGGCGCGAAGACGACCGGCTGGTGACATACACCCATTACGGCACCGGCAATTACCATCCTATCACGGCCCGCATCTACACCGATCTGTCGTTCTTCACCTGCGATACCAAGCTGGGGCGCGACGCCACCAAGGTGTTCAATTACCTCTCGGGCTATGCCCTGCCCGCCACGCTGGACAACCTGCACATTTCGCCGCACAACCTCAAAACCCACCTGCTCGACCAGATCGAGGCCGAATCCGAGCATGCCCGCAACGGCCGCCCCGCGATGATCTGGGCCAAGTTGAATTCCATCGTCGAGCCCGATGTCATCGACGCGCTTTATGCCGCCTCGCAGGCGGGTGTGCAGATTTCACTGGTCATTCGCGGCATCTGCGGGCTGCGCCCCGGTGTTAAGGGCCTGAGCGAGAACATCCGCGTCAAATCCATCGTCGGTCGCTATCTGGAACATTCGCGCATCGTGTGTTTCGGCAATGGCTTCGGGTTGCCGCATAAAAAGGCGCGGGTCTATTTCAGCTCTGCCGACTGGATGGGCCGCAACCTCAACCGCCGGGTCGAGACGCTGGTCGAGGTGCACAACGCCACCGTCAAGGCGCAGATCACAAGTCAGATCATGGCGGCCAATCTGGCGGATGTGGCGCAAAGCTGGGTGATGGACGGCACAGGGGCTTTCGTGCGCGATCCCGTGCCCGACGGCACCTTCGCGTTCTCGTGCCACAGGTTTTTCATGGAAAACCCGTCGCTTTCCGGGCGCGGCTCTGCGGGGGCCTCGGATGTGCCCCGGCTCACCCATACAGAGGATTGAGGCCCGGTGAACCAAGTGGCTTGACCTGTGCGGCATGCATGCCCAAGGTGCACGCGTTCCGCACAGGAACCGGACCGGGGGGCCAGGATGGACGGAACCGCAGACGCAAACGCGCCCGATTGGGCACCGTTTGACCGGCCTCTGTTCGACGACAAGCAAGCCCGCGCCCTGTCGCGTGTGGGCGTGGTCGATGTCGGATCGAACTCGGTCCGGCTGGTAGTCTTTGACGGCGCGGCCAGGTCGCCCGCTTATTTCTACAATGAAAAGATCATGTGCGCGCTGGGTGCTGGCATGTCCCAAACCGGCCGTCTCAGCCCCGAAGGCCGCAAACGGGCATTGGCCGCCATCGCCCGGTTCCAGTATCTCGCCCGCAGCATGGGCCTGCCGCCCCTGACCGCCGTCGCCACCGCGGCGGTGCGCGAGGCCAGCGACGGGCCGGAATTTCGCGCCGAGGTCGAGGCCCGGACCGGCCTGCGCATCTGGGTCATCGACGGCGAGGAAGAGGCGCGGCTCTCGGCGCAGGGTGTGCTGCTGGGCTGGCCAGGATCCTTTGGTCTGGTCTGCGACATTGGCGGGTCGTCGCTGGAACTGGCCGAGATCAAGGAAGGCCGCGTCGGCCGCCGCGTCACCTCGGACCTTGGCCCGCTCAAACTGCGCGATCTCAAAGGCGGCAAGAAAGGCCGCCATGCGCATATCAAATCCACGCTGGCCCGGCTGACCGAGACCATGGGCACCCAGCGCGACCGGCTCTTTCTGGTGGGCGGATCGTGGCGCGCCATCGCGCGGGTCGACATGTTGCGGCGCGGCTATCCGCTGCACGTGCAGCACGAATACCGCATGTCCGCCAGATCCGTCTCGGCGACCGTTGCCTATCTGGGGGCGCGTGATCACGAGGACATCCGCAACGATTGCCGCATCTCTTCGGGCCGGATGTCGCTGGTGCCTTACGCCGCCGAAGTGCTCAGCCAGCTTGTCCGCGCGTTCCGGCCCAAGGACATCGCCATCTCGTCCTACGGCATCCGCGAAGGTCTGCTGTTCGAGCAGATGCCGCAAGCCCTGCGCAACCGTGACCCGCTGATCGAGGCCTGCAGCTTTGCCGAAAGCAAGGACGCGCGCCTGCCCGGTTTCGGCAAGCGGCTTTATGATTTCATCCAGCCGCTCTACAAATCCGCGCGCGCGCCGCGCCTGCGTCTGGTGCAGGCCGCCTGCCTGTTGCACGACGTCAGCTGGCGCGCGCATCCCGATTACCGCGCCGAGGTCTGCTTCGACAATGCCACCCGCGCCAATCTGGGCGGGCTCAAACACGGCGAACGGGTGTTTCTGGGCCTTGCCCTGCTGCACCGCTACCGCAACAAGCGCGAAGGCACCCGGTTCATGGACCTGTCCGAGCTGATCGACGAGACGACCCAGCGCGAGGCCGAGGTGCTGGGCAAGGCCATGCGGTTCGGCGCGATGCTGTGGATGTCGGAACCCACGGCAGACGGCGTGCGCATGGACTGGATGCCAAAGAAAAAGCTGCTGCGTCTGCGCATCGACCGCGAGGCCTTGCCGGTCTTCGGAGAGGTAGCGGAGGCGCGGTTCATGTCGCTGGCCGCATCGCTTGACGCAGAGACCGAGATACGGCGGGGGTAGCGCGATTTTCGAGTGATTATGGACCAATGAAACCGGGCGCCTGCAACGCGGCGCGGGCGTTTCATATTTGAAGAAATATGAAATCGGGCGGGAATGCTAGATCTCGACCTCTTCGCCGTCCGGATCGGGCAGCGTGTCGTCGGGCGTCCGGCGGCGCAGGATGATGTCGCCGTTGGGCAGGATTTCGGGCGGGTGGTAGACCGACCAATCCTCGACCTCGTCCATCAGATCGCGCAGAGCAGGGCCCATATGTTCGACAAAGCCGCGCAGGGCGGGCTGCATGTCGTCGGCGAGATCCTGCAGATCGTCCAGCGCGGGCTGCATTTCCTGCAACAGGCCTTCTAAGAACATCTGCGCACCGCGTTCCATCAGCGACGGGGCCTGTTCGTTCTGGGCCTGTTCGTTCTGGGCCTGTTCGTTCTGGGCAGGGCTGTTCTGGGCAGGGCTGTTCTGGGCAGGGACGTTCCGGGAAGAATCACCTTGGGCCAGCGCGGGGCTGGCGGTGAGCGCCATACAAAGGATCAAGATCCAGATCATGGCTTCAGTATAACACAGATCGGCACGGATTTAAGACCTCAGAGTTCTATATTCAGCGGCAGCGGGGAATGGTCGGACGCGATGAGCAAAACATGCGGGTCATCCCCGGTGAAACCGCCTGTTCGGCCGAGCGTTCGGCGCATGTCGCCCTTTGGCGAATATCCGCGTGATCCGCCCCCCGGATCACCGCGCGCCCGACCTATCCATTTCGCGCCTCGCGAATGATCTTGAGGATATCCTCTGCCGCGCGCGGAATATTGGTGCCGGGCCCGAAAATCGCCTTGACCCCTGCGTCGTAGAGGAACTTGTAATCCTGCTGCGGGATCACGCCGCCGCAGATCACGATGATATCGCCTGCCCCCGCGGCCCGCAGCGCTGCGACCAGTTTGGGGGCGAGCGTCTTGTGGCCTGCGGCCTGAGAGGAAATGCCGATGACGTGCACGTCGTTGTCGATGGCGTCCTGCGCGGCCTCCTCCGGCGTCTGAAAGAGTGGCCCCACATCGACGTCGAAGCCGATGTCGGCAAAGGCCGTGGCAATCACCTTGGCACCGCGATCATGCCCGTCCTGACCCATCTTGACCACCAGCATGCGCGGGCGGCGGCCTTCCTCTTCGGCGAAGGCCTCGACCGAGGCCTGAATGGCGGCGAAGCCTGCGTCGCCCTCGTAGGCGGCACCATAGACGCCTGCGAGCGTCTTGACCTCGGCGCGGTGGCGGCCAAAGACGTCTTCCATGGCGCTGCTGATTTCGCCGACGGTCGCGCGGGCGCGGGCGGCCTCGATGGCGGCGGCCAGCAAATTGCCGCCATGGCCCGCCCGGTGGCGCAGCTCTTCGAGCGCCGCTGCGCAGGCGCTCTCATCGCGGCTGGCGCGGATCGCCTTGAGCCGGGCAATCTGACCGCTGCGCACCGATGCGTCGTCGATGTTCAGGATGTCGAGGTCGTCTTCCTTGCCCAGCCGGTATTTGTTCACGCCCACGATCACATCGGTGCCCCGGTCGATGGCGGCCTGTCGTTGCGCCGCCGTCTCTTCGATCCGCAGTTTGGGCATGCCGGTGGCGACCGCCTTGGTCATGCCGCCCATCTCGTCGACCTCTTCGATCAGCTTCCACGCTTCGGCCGCCAGATCGGCGGTGAGTTTCTCGACATAATAAGACCCGGCCAATGGATCCACCACGTTCGTCACGCCGGTTTCTTCCTGCAAGATCAGTTGTGTATTGCGGGCGATGCGCGCCGAGAAATCCGTGGGCAGCGCGATCGCCTCGTCCAGCGCGTTGGTGTGCAGGCTTTGCGTGCCGCCAAGAACGGCGCTCATCGCCTGGTAGGCGGTGCGGATCACATTGTTGTAAGGGTCCTGTTCGGCAAGTGACACGCCCGAGGTCTGGCAATGGGTGCGCAGCATCTTGGAACGGGGATCCTGTGCGCCAAGATCTTCCATGATCCGGTGCCAGAGCAGCCGGGCGGCGCGCAGTTTGGCGGCCTCCATGAAGAAATTCTTGCCGATGGCGAAGAAGAACGACAGCCGCCCGGCGAATTTGTCGATATCCATGCCACGCGCCTGCGCCGTCTTCACGTATTCCTTGCCATCGGCCAGCGTATAGGCGAGCTCCTGCACGAGGTTCGCGCCGGCCTCTTGCATGTGGTAGCCGCTGATGCTGATCGAGTTGAATTTCGGCATCTGGTCCGAGGTGTATTCGATGATGTCCGCGATGATCCGCATCGAGGGTTCCGGCGGGTAGACATAGGTGTTGCGCACCATGAATTCCTTGAGGATATCGTTCTGGATCGTGCCCGACAGGACGGCGCGGTCGTGGCCCTGTTCCTCGCCCGTCACGATAAAGCTGGCCAGAATGGGGATCACGGCACCGTTCATGGTCATCGAAACGCTGACTTGATCCAAAGGGATGCCGTCGAACAGGATCTTCATGTCCTCGACGGAATCAATCGCCACGCCCGCCTTGCCGACATCGCCCTCGACGCGCGGATGGTCGCTGTCGTAGCCGCGGTGCGTCGCCAGATCGAAGGCCACCGACACCCCCTGCTGGCCCGCCGCCAAGGCCCGCCGGTAGAAGGCATTGCTTTCCTCAGCCGTCGAGAACCCGGCATATTGCCGGATCGTCCAGGGGCGGCCTGCATACATCGTCGCCTTGACCCCCCGCGTGAACGGTTCCTGTCCGGGCATGGAGCCCAGATGGCTCAGTCCCTCAAGGTCGCTCGCGTCATAGACCGGCTGCACCGCGATCCCCTCGAGGGTGTGCCACGTCAGATCGTCCAGACTGCGCCCGCGCAGTTCCGCCTCAGCGCGCTTGCGCCATTCCTCGTTCGAACTCATGGCTGTGTCCTCTTGTCAGATGCTCCGGGCGCGCCTCTGTGTGCGGCTCCGGTTCTTCGGTATAGGTGGCCAGCCCGGCGGCACCGCCGCGCAGCCAGCCCAGATCGGCGGCGTGGCGCGCGCGCATCAGCGCCACATGCGGCGGCGCAAAGGGCTGCCAGCGGCCATCGCCCACAGGCAGGATCACGTCGCTGCCCCTGTCGGCAAGCGCCACGCGCAATTGTCCCAGATCGGGCGAGCGGTTGACCCAGATGTTGGTATGCGGCGCAGGCGGCGTCACATCGCCCATCAATCCTAACACATGGTCGGGCCGGGTCGCAAAGCGTTCGAACGGGGTCACGATGATCCGGGCGCCCGGCAGCGCATCCGCCAGTTCGGTGATCACGTCGCGCCAGCCGCGCGGGCCTTGCGCCATCGCGCTCAGCTGCATGACCGACGGCACCCGCGCCCCGCGCGGCACCGCATAGGCGATGAGCGACGCCCAATACATGTCCAGAGACCGGATTTGCAGCACCACGCGGGTGATCTGCCCGCCAAAGCCCGCATGAAACCGCGCCATCCGCGCGCCGATGCCGGGATAAAGGCTGGTGTGGCGCAGATTGTTGCGCGGCGTGCCGATCATGTTCTCGTCGCTGACGATCAGATGCGTGGCCCCGCGCGCCTGCATCCGGCACAGGTTCAGAGCGATCCGCCCCGCCCCACGGTCCGCGCTGCGTCGTTCTGTCCCGGTGTCCAGAATTCCGTGAAACATGCCCTTGCGCGTCCGCATCGGGCCCCAATAGCCGACGCCCTGCGCCACCAGCCGGGGGGCGGCCGCCTGCATGTAGCGTTGAAACGAGGTCGAAGCGGTGCGATGCGCCCCCAGATGCAGCGTAATGTCCATATGCGTCAGGCCTTTTGCCGGAAATGTGTCCCGTGCAACCTGACGTCTGCGAAGTGACAAAGCCCTTAATGCTAAACTTTTTGCGACCAGACTGCTTTGCGCTGTTCGCAAATGCCCGCATGCGGCATATATCAGGCCCAATAGGAGTGCCCATGAAACCCAGCCTTACCCTTGGAATACTTGCCTTTCTGGCCCTGCCCGTCTGGGCGCAAGAGGCCGGATCGACCGATGCCAACCCCCCCGTCACGTTCATTCTCGAAGGATATGACGTGGATTTGAGCGAATTTTTGTGGATTAAGCGTCCCGTGGTCGTGTTCGCCGACAGCCCGTTCGACCCCTCGTTCGTGCAGCAGATGCTCCATATCACTGACCGTCTGGACGAGTTGGCAGAGCGCGATGTGGTGGTTCTGACCGACACCGACCCCTCTGCCGAGTCGGCGCTGCGCCGCCAATTGCGTCCGCGCGGCTTTATGCTGGCGCTGATCGGCAAGGACGGGCAGGTCAAACTGCGCAAACCCAAGCCATGGGACGTGCGCGAATTGTCACGCACCATCGACAAGATACCGATGCGCACACAGGAAATGCGCGGCGCGCGGCGGTTGCTGGACGAATGATATCCGGTCTTGCAGATCGAGTGTTTCCATTGTCCTGATCCGCGGCATCCTCATTCGAACTCCATGATCACATCGTCCACCGCCAGCGAATCCCCTGCGCCTGCGTTGATCTTGCTCACGATGCCCTTGCGTTCGGCGCGCAGGATGTTCTCCATCTTCATCGCCTCGATCGTGCAGAGCGCCTGACCGTCCTGCACCTCGTCGCCTTCGCTGACGTCGATCTTCACGATCAGACCCGGCATCGGGCACAGCAGCAGCCTTGACGTGTCCGCCGCCACCTTGACCGGCATCTTGCGGGCCAGTTCGGCCTGACGCGGGCTGCGCACATGCACACGCAAATCGGCCCCGCGGGTGCGGATGCGGAACCCGCCGGTGATCTTGCCGACCTTCAGCACCAAAGGCGCGCCATCAACCCGCATCTGCGCCAGCGTGTCGCCAGGGGTCCAGGCGCCGGTGATGCGCATCACGGAACCGTCGGAAAACCGCACATCCGCGCCGTCGCGGTCGGCGGCCAGCAGAACGTCGAAATCCACGCCTTGCAATGCGACGTTCCACACCTCGCCCACGCGGCGTTCGTGATTGTCCATCCGGCCCGAAACCCGCGCGCGTCTGATCTCGGCCACGCGGTGCATTGCGGCGCAGGCGGCGGCGATGCGGCGCAACGCGCTGTCCTCAAGCGTAACGCCCTGAAACCCTTCGGGATATTCCTCTTCGATAAAGGCCGTGGTGATAGTGCCCGCGACGAATTTCGGATGATCCATGACCGCGGACAGGAACGGCAGATTATGCCCGATCCCTTCGACCTCAAAGGTGTCGAGTGCCACGCGCATCTCTTCGATGGCCCCCGCACGTGTGGGCGCCCATGTGCAGAGTTTCGCAATCATCGGGTCGTAATACATCGAGATCTCGCCGCCCTCATAGACGCCAGTATCATTTCGCACAGCACGGGTCGCATCCGTCATTTCCGCAGGCGGACGGTAGCGCGTCAGACGCCCGATAGAGGGCAGAAATCCGCGATAGGGATCCTCGGCATAAAGCCGCGATTCCATCGCCCAGCCGTTGAGCTTGACGTCATCTTGCGTGATGCTCAGCGGCTCATTGTTGGCGATGCGGATCATCTGTTCGACCAGATCCACATCGGTGATCAATTCTGTCACCGGATGTTCGACCTGCAAGCGCGTGTTCATCTCGAGGAAATAAAAGTTGCGGTCACCGTCGACGATGAACTCGACCGTGCCTGCGGACGTATAGCCAACCGCCTGCGCGAGGGCCACGGATTGCGCGCCCATCGCGCGGCGCGTCGCCTCGTCGAGAAACGGTGACGGCGCCTCTTCGATGACCTTCTGGTTGCGGCGCTGGATCGAACATTCCCGCTCGCCCAGATAGATGCCGCCCCCGTGCGCGTCGCAAAGCACCTGAATTTCGATATGCCGGGGCTGCGTGACGAATTTCTCGATGAAAATCCGGTCGTCGCCAAAGCTGCTGGCCGCCTCGTTCCTGGACGACTGAAACCCCTCGCGCGCCTCAGCATCGTTCCAGGCGATGCGCATGCCCTTGCCGCCGCCGCCCGCTGACGCCTTGAGCATCACCGGATAGCCCACTTCGTTCGAGATCTTCACCGCCTCGTCAGCATCGGCGATCACGTCCATATAGCCCGGCACCGTGCTGACGCCTGCCTCGGCGGCGATCTTTTTGCTGGTGATCTTGTCGCCCATCTTTTCGATGGCACCCTTGGGCGGGCCGACAAAGGCGACACCAGCGGCTGACAGAGCCTCGGCGAACCTGGGGTTTTCGGACAGGAAACCGTAGCCCGGATGCACCGCCTGCGCGCCGCTGGACGCAATCGCCGCCATCACGTTGTCGATCACGATATAGCTTTGATTGGCAGGCGCGGGGCCCACGCGCACCGCCTCGTCGGCCATTTGCACATGCAGCGCGCGGGCGTCGGCGTCGGAATAGATCGCGACCGTGGAAATCCCCATGCGCTGTGCGGTCTTGATCACCCGGCAGGCGATCTCGCCCCGGTTGGCAATCAGAATCTTGTCGAACATGGGCGGGGCCTTTCGCTAAGAGAATCAATGAAGAGAGGATGTGGCGGAGCCATTCGCGCAAAACCCAGAGCGACAAAGCCCAGAGCAAAAATGCCCAGAGCAAAAACGCCACAAACCGTCCGGCGCATGGCAGCGCGGGGCGGTCTGGTCACGTGATGCGTGACGGCAGGCCCTAAGGTTCGGGCGTGTCGATCAGCGTAATCGCGGCGCGCGACGAAACTTCGTTTGCGCCGCAACCCGCAAGCATTGCGGTGGCCAAAAAGGCCATAGTGGTTAGAACTCTGGTTGTCATTTTTTGTCGCCCTGCTCGACCAGAACGCCTCTTGTTGAGTGCGACGATCATACAGCCGATCATCCCCGAGATGACGCAAATAAGCGCCCGACCGACACGGCAGGCGTGTAACGTGACGCAGCGGCAACAGCGAAAAAGCGGGCGGCAGGCCAGGGGATGCGCCATGCCGCCCGCAAGGGGAAGGGTAACGGTTGGTTGCGGACCGGCGGAAAACCGGCCCACATACTGGTACGTATTCATCATCAGCCGCAAAGTGAACGCAGGGCAAGCACGCAGGCGTCATGGGCCGAGAACCGGCATCTATTCGCGCAATTCTGGGTTGTGTCGGCGGGTTCATGCTCAACCTCACCAATCCAACGCGTCGGGAAAGCTCAATTCTATAGCACTTTTGTCAAGAACCAGCAGCGCCTCGTAATCGGTGGTGTCGAAGTCATCACCGACCGCGCGCACCTCGCGGCCCAATAGCCAACTGAGCCGGCCTGCGTCCAGATTGCCCCGCTCGAACGGTTCGTCGCCGAATTGCGCCCAGAGCGCCGCGACAAAACCAGCATCCGCCCGCCGGTCCGCAGGTCTGCGGTCAGCATGACGGTCGCGCCGTATCAGCGGAGTGGCACCCTTGGGATTGGCGCGGCGAAGCGTGAACTGGAAATCCGTGCCCGGCAGACGACCGGGAAATCCGCGATGCTTGATCATATCGCCCCCGGTTTCAGGCGGATGCGGTGATCCGGGCGCATGGGCGCGCAATGACGCGCCGAATGGAATGTCGGGACGGACCCGAAGGTCCGCCCCGCAGTGTCGTTCTTACTTGAATTTGCCGGTGTGAACGGGCTCGATCGAAATCGGCTCGCTGACCACGACAAACTCTTCTTCCTGCTGTGCGCATGCCGAAACTGCGGCAACGACGCCAAGCAGCGCCAGCATTTTGATGCTCTTGGACATCTCTTACTCCTGTCAGATTCAACGCGGCGGACACGGCCCGAAAGCCCCGCCCGACCCCGTCTCGAGGTAATGGTCACTTGGGTGCAACCATCTGGCAGCATATCCAACCTTTTGAACAAAAGATATGCGTGCTGCACTGCTACTGCGCTCTGTGATGCGAAAACACCAATTTCTGCGGCCTCTGCGGATTTCCGCCCAAGATATTGTGGATCCATCAGAAAACCTCCCAGATGCAGCGGTCCGTCTCGATGCGATACGCCTCGAAATACTGTGTCAGATCGGGGTCCGTGGTGCCGAACCCGGATGCCTGCGTGGCGATGCTGACGACCACGCGGCTGATCTGATCGAGGGGCCGGGGAATCTGCGGCAGCGCGATCCGCTGGCACAGATCGGTCATCCGGTCGGCAAGCACCGCGTAATCGGGCGCCCTGGCCAAGGTCGGATCGACAAAGCGAAAGCGCCAGACGGCGCCTTCGGGCGTGGCTTCGGTCAGCACCTCTTGAAGGATCGCGAGATCGTCCGCTGGCTGCGCATCTGCGCCAGAGAATACCGCGCAAACGACCACAGCCATCCAGACGCAACCCCGACGCGCGCGATGCGCTCCTCCCGCCGGGGTTGCGCGCGACGGCGCGGGGCGCAATGCCCTCTGTGCCACCGCTGTTCCATGGGTTTCGCCGCTCATGTGACAGGCTCCTGCCGCGCCCCGCAGGGCCGTTGGGCCTGGTGCCAGCGCGACCTGTTCGCGGGGTTCTCGATTACCTCGGCAATGCGCATTTCGACACCTGACGGAACCATGCAGGCCACCTGCCCGCCCGCGCGCAGATGCAGATGATCGGCCATCCGCGTCACCTCGATCACCGGGGAAAACCCGCGCAGATCCTGCAGCGCGCGCCACAGATCCTGCCGCACCTGATGCGCAAGACGGCCCCGCGACATCAGCGGCAGCATTGTCTGCGCCGCCACGTCGAACCGCGCAGGCACCCGCCGCGCCAGCACCAGCCGCGCCCCGTCGCGCAGCACATGCCAGCGCCCATGTTTGTGCCAAAAGCCCGCTGAATCGGTCACAGCGGGATATTGTCGTGCTTTTTCCACGGCACATGCACCTCTTTGCTGCGCAGCGCGGCAAAGGCCCGGGCGACCCGTTTGCGCGTGCTGCGCGGCATGATCACCTCGTCGATGAACCCCCGCTCGGCCGCGACGAACGGATTGGCGAATCGCGCCTCGTAATCGCTGGTATGCTGGGCGATCAGGCCCTTGTCGCCCTGATCGGCGCGGTGAATGATCTCGACAGCCCCCTTGGCGCCCATCACAGCGATCTCGGAGGTGGGCCAGGCATAGTTGATGTCGGAACGCAGATGCTTGCTCGCCATCACCACATAGGCACCGCCATACGCCTTGCGGGTGATCACCGTCACCTTGGGCACCGTCGCCTGCCCGTAGGCAAAGAGCAGTTTGGCCCCGTGTTTGATCACACCGCCATATTCCTGCGACGTGCCGGGCAGGAACCCCGGCACATCGACCAGCGTCAGCAAAGGGATCTCGAAGGCATCGCAGAACCGCACGAACCGCGCCGCCTTGCGGGCGGAATCGATGTCCAGACAGCCCGCCAGCACCATCGGCTGATTGGCGACGACGCCCAATGTGCGCCCTTCGATGCGAATGAACCCGGTGATGATGTTGCGCGCGAACTCTTCCTGTATCTCGTAGAAATCGCCTTCGTCAGCGAGCTTCAGGATCAGTTCCTTCATGTCATAGGGCGTGTTGGCGTTCTCGGGCACGAGGGTATCAAGCGACGGCTCGATCCGGTCGGGCGCGTCGAAGAACGGCCGCACGGGCGGTTTCTGGCGGTTGTTCAGCGGCAGGAAATCGATCAGGCGACGGATTTCGGCCAGCGCCTCCACGTCGTTCTCGAACGCGCCGTCGGCCACGGATGATTTGCGGGTATGGGTCGAGGCCCCGCCCAGTTCTTCGGCGCTGACCTGTTCGTTGGTCACGGTCTTGACCACGTCAGGGCCGGTCACGAACATGTAGGAGCTGCCTTTGACCATGAAGATGAAATCGGTCATCGCAGGGCTATACACTGCCCCGCCCGCACAGGGCCCCATGACGACGCTGATCTGCGGGACGACACCGCTGGCGCGGATGTTGCGCTCGAACACCTCGCCGTAACCTGCAAGGCTGTCGACGCCTTCCTGAATACGCGCGCCGCCGGAATCGTTGAGACCAATCACAGGCGCGCCGTTCTGCATCGCCATATCCATGATCTTGCAGATTTTTTTCGCATGAGTGGCGGACACAGACCCGCCCAGCACCGTGAAATCCTGCGCAAAGACATAGACCATCCGGCCATTGACCGTGCCCCAACCCGTAACGACGCCGTCGCCGTAGGGCTTGGATTTCTCCATGCCGAAATCCGTGCTGCGGTGGGTGACGAACATGTCGTATTCTTCAAAGCTGTCCTCGTCCAGCAGCAGGTCGATCCGTTCGCGCGCCGTCAGCTTGCCTTTGGAATGCTGCGCGGTGACGCGCTTTTCGCCGCCGCCCTGACGCGCGGCATCCCGCCGATGATCCAGCTCTTGCAGAATATCTTTCATGTGGCCCCCGTTTGCAGTCGTTGATGCAATTGGTGCACAATATGGGGGCTGCCACAGCGCGGCAAGGAGGATTGAGCAAATTTGCAAAACAGGCGCAGCTGCTAACCTGAATATTGCAAATCTACATAATCCGCCAGATTTTCAGCCCCTGCCATTGGACAATGCCGCAGCCACGCCCTAGGCCTTTTCAGATGAACACAACGCCCAAGGTCCGGTATCTGGACCGGTCAACCCCGCCGCATATCTCGACCCTGATCCTTCTCACCGGAATGGCGGCGCTGGTGATGAACGTGTTTCTGCCAAGCCTGCCGCGCATGACCGCGTATTTCGAGACCGATTACGCCATGACCCAGCTGTCGGTCTCGGTCTATCTGGCGGTCAACGCGGTGCTGCAAATCTTTGTCGGGCCGCTGTCTGACAAGGTCGGGCGCAGGCCTGTGCTGCTTTGGGGCATCGCGCTGTTTCTGCTGGCCACGCTGGGCTGTATTCTGGCCACCGATATCTACGTGTTCCTGCTCTTTCGGATGATGCAGGCGGTGATTGCGGTGGCGATGGTGCTGGGCCGCGCGGTGGTGCGCGACATGGTCGGCCCGAACGAGGCCGCGTCGATGATCGGCTATGTCACCATGGGCATGGCGGTGGTGCCGATGATCAGCCCGCTGATCGGAGGCGTGATCGACGAGACCTTTGGCTGGAAAGCGAATTTCTGGCTGATGTTCATTCTGGGCGCGGCGATCTGGCTGCTCACTTACCGCGATCTGGGCGAAACCGCGCGGGTCAGCGGCAAGACGCTGGTGCAGCAATTCTCCGAATATCCCGAGCTTTTGCGCTCGCCCCGGTTCTGGGGCTACGCGATGGCGGCGGCGATGACCTCGGGGGCGTTCTTTGCCTATCTGGGCGGCGCGCCTTTTGTGGGGACCGAGATCTTTGGGCTGTCGCCCTCGACACTGGGTCTGTTGTTCGGTGCGCCTGCATTGGGGTATTTCGCCGGCAATTACCTGTCGGGGCGCTACTCCGCCCGGATCGGCGTCAACCGGATGGTGCTGTGGGGCGCGCTGATCAACGTGACGGGCATTGGTCTTTCGTCGCTGGTCTTTGCGCTGGGTTACGGCAGCGCGATCAGCTTTTTCGGATTCATGACCTTTGTCGGTGTGGGCAACGGGCTTTGCGTGCCCAACGCCACCTCAGGCATGCTGTCGGTGCGCCCGCATCTGGCAGGCACCGCCAGCGGCCTTGGCGGCGCGATCATGCTGAGCGCAGGCGCGGCGCTGTCGGCCCTTGGCGGCAACCTTCTGTCGGTCGAGACAGGCGCATGGCCGCTGCTCTTTTTGATGCTGGTCACGGCTGTCGCGGCGGTGGCGTCGATCAGGCTGGTGATCTGGCGCGAAAGGATGCTGGGCGTGGGCCTGTGAGACGCAAAAAGCGCGTGTGAGACGCGGGCTGTCTGGGCGAATACACCATGATTGCGGCCTTCATGTTCGAGGTCGCGGCGACCTTTATCTTCATGGTCGTCATTCCTGGCGCGACAGGTCCCGGCGCACCGTCTGTCATGGCCCGTCTGCCATGGCCGGTCTGCCTTTGCCGGTCTGCCTTTGCCGGTCTGCCATGGCCGGTCTGGCGATCGGTCTCGCACTTGTGGTGATCCACCTTGTCGGCATCGACATCACCGGCGTTTCGGTCAATCCTGCACGCTCTGCCGGGCCTGCACGCTCTGCCGGGCCTGCACTCTTTGCGGGCGGGGCGGCGCTGCGGCAGCTTTGGCTCTTTATCGCGGCACCGATCATCGGCGCGGTCGCGGCCGGGATCGTGTTCAAGAAAGGGTTGCTCGAAAAGCCCGGGTGATCGGCACGCAACCCTGACAGAACAGCGACGTGCAGCGGGCCGCCCCGGCGCTCGCTGCATTTTCCTCGGGTCACCCCTTGCGCCTTGCCATTCCCCCCTTGCCCGCAGTGTCAAACTTTGCAAACTATGACTTCGCAGCAGCAAAGCAGGCCCGTAAATGCCCCCGCAGAAACTCTATGCCGGCGCCAAGCTGCGCGAGATCCGCCAGCGGCTGACGCTGACCCAAAAGGCGTTCGCGGCCAAGCTGGGCGTGTCCCTGCCCTATCTCAACCAGATGGAGAACAACAACCGCCCCGTCAGCACCACCGTTCTGCTGGCGCTGGCGGGTGAATTCGGGTTCGACGTCACCGAACTGGGTCAGGGCGATTCCGAACGGCTGGTCACCGACATGCGCGAGGCGCTGGCCGATCTGGTGATCACCGAAGTGCCCCCGTTGGCCGATCTGCGGCTTGCAGCCTCGAACGCGCCGGGGCTTGCGCGGGCCTTTCTGGAGTTGCACCGCGCCTATCGCCAGACCCACGAACGGCTTGCCTCGCTCGACGAAGCGCTGGGCCGCGAGGGGGCCAAGCTGGAGCCAAGCCCCTGGGAGGACGTGCGCGACTTTTTCCATTATTGCGACAATTACATCGACGCGGTAGACCGCGCGGCGGAGCATTTCGCCACGCTGAGCGAGGGCGAGACCGACATCCGCAGCGCCGCCATCCGGCGCCTGGCCCGCATCGGCGTGACTGTCGCGGTCGAACCCACAGCCCCCTTGCGCAAGTTCGACGCCGCACAGGGCCGGTTGGTGCTGTCGTCATTGGTATCCTCCGAAACCCGGACATTTCAGCTGCTTGTGCAGGTGGCGCTGCTGCGGCAGGATCCGCTGCTCGAGGCGACGCTCGATCTGGCGCGGTTCCAGACCGACACCGCCCGCAGCATCGCAAAACTGGGGCTGGCCAATTATTTCGCGGGCGCGGCGATGATGCCCTATATGCGGTTTCTGACCAGCGCGCAGGACATGCGCCACGATCTGGAGTTGCTCGCGAACCGCTTTGGTGCCTCCATCGAACAGGTGGCACACCGCCTGTCGACGCTGCAACGCCCCGGCACAAAAGGCATTCCGTTCTTCTTCGTGCGGGTCGATCCGGCGGGCACGATCACCAAACGCCATTCCGCGACCCGGCTGCAATTCGCGCGCTTTGGCGGGGCCTGCCCGCTCTGGAACGTCCATCAGGCGTTCGAGACACCGGGGCATTTTCTGCGCCAGCTGGCCGAAACGCCCGACGGGATGCGCTATATCTCATTGGCACGCGACGTGTCGAAACAGCCAGGCCATTACGGCGCGCCGGTGCGCCGCTACGCGATTGCGCTCGGCTGCGAGGTGGCGCATGCAGGCGCGCTGGTCTATGCAGACGGACTCGATCTCAAGGGAACGTATCAGCCCATCGGCATCTCGTGCCGGATCTGCGAACGGCGCGATTGCCACCAACGGTCGGTGCCGCCGCTGGGTCGAAGCCTGCGCATCCCGGCGCAGGAACGCGGCGTGCTGCCCTATATCGTCGAATAGCGCGTCATTTCGCCAGATAGCGCCAGATCTCGTCCTTGAGCACCGCGCGCTTCTTGCGCAAATCGTTCTGGGCCAGATTGTCCATGGGCTCCAGATTCGTCTCTGCCCGGTGCACCGCCCGGTTGGCTTCGTGATATTCATCCGACAGCCGCGCGAAATGCGCATCCGAGCCGCGCAATTCGTGCATCTTCTCGACCTTGTCGGGGAATTCTTCGGCAAGCTCGTGCGGGGTATGCGACATGTCATGGCTCCTTGTTGTGACAGCCCATCCTGCGCAGCCCCGGCCCCGTCGCGCCTTGACCTCGATCAAAATTGGCACGTGCGCGCATAAATGCCTAGCGCTTGGCCTTGCGCCAGCCTGCCGCCTGCGCCTCATTCTCCGAGCAGAAGAGCTGCTCGCCCTTGTGCCGCGAGATCACCGTATCTTCATAATGTCTTTGCCCCGGCACGTGGAAAATCCGCTCACCGCTGCGCGAGATGTTGCCCTTGATCGGGCACGCGATACCGGGCAAGGCGCGCGTGCCGCCGGACGCCCTGGTTGCGCTGGCAGCACTGGTTGCGCTGGCAGCGGTGGCAGCACTGGCCGCGGTGGCAGCACTGGCCCGCCTGGCCGCTCGAAACGCGCCCGGAGCCTCGACCTGGTGCACATGCAGCCCGCGTCCTGCGCGTTTGGCCGCCTGTTCGTCCGCCACATAGAGTTCTGAGTAGCGCGCATAGGCAAAAGCCAGCCCCTGGGTCACCAGACTCTGCCCCACGTCGCGCCCTGCCACCTCGCAGCGCGCCACGATCCGGCCGTAACGGTCGATATCCTGCGTCTCGCACCGGGCCTGGGCGCCTTCGAATTGCGACCGCACCTCTTGTGTGACCCAGGCACCGCAGCGCCAGGCTGCATCCGTGTCGCGGTTGCAAAGCTGGGATTGTTCCGGCGCGTCGATACCGTGCAGGCGCACGCGCTCGCCGCCGACCACAAAGGTATCGCCATCGGTGACGCGTATCCGCCCCTCAGGCCCAGCTATCCGCCCCTCAGGCCCAGCTATCCGCGCCTCAGGCCCTGCGCCTTGGTCCGGCGCGACCTTTGGTCCGGCCATGGCCGCCAGCGACGCCCCAAGCACCAATATGATCGCGATCCGTGTCAGCACACCTTGGAATGTGCGCCTCGACCCGCTGCAAAACAACTGCCAATGGGGTAAAAGGTTAATTTTTCGTTAACGCCGTGACATTTAATCAAAAGAGGAAGATCATTTCCCTACCCCTGTGGCCACCGCGTTACAGATCACAGTTCACAGATCGAACGTGCCCAGCACCTTGTTCTGCGGCAGCCGCGCGACCTCGACACCTTCGCCGGTGCGGCGCAGACGGTAGCCATAGCCGCGCATCCGGTGCGCCCATTCGGCTTCGGACAGAACCTTGGCGCGCTCTTCCATCAAAAAGCTGCGCACCCCGTCCAGATCGTCGTTCAGTCGTGTATCTACAAACATTGCTTTTTCCCTTTTCACGTTACCCATGGTCAGGTGTGACGTCCAAAAATGGCAAAATTCGATCAAAACAAGGGTTGTTTCCGGACCGGAAACGCCGAACCCGCTGGATCAGAGCTTGGTCGCGGGGCTGACCGGCGTCACGCCCTGGCGTTTGAGCACCGCCTCGCGCCAGGTCATGAACGAAATCGCCGCCACCACCAATGTGCCGCCCAGAACCACCCAGATATCCGCAGGCTCTCCGAACGCCACAGCGCCCAGCAGCACCGCCCAGACCAGTTGCAGGAAGGTCACCGGCTGCGTCACCGTCATCGGCGCGGCTGCAAAGGCCATGGTCATCGCGAAATGCCCGCCCGTGGCAAACGAGGCCACGGCGAACAGGATCGCCAGATCGCCCGGCGACGGCGTCACCCAGACGCTGGCTGCCATAGGGGCCAGACCGATCGTGACCATGATCGACAACATCCCAACCACCACCGAAGGCGACAGTTCGTTCGCCAGAACCTTGGTCGTCAGATATGATCCGGAGAAAAACAGCGCCGCCGCCAGCATCGCGAAATGCCCCGGATCAAGCTCGCGAAAGCCCGGTCGCAGGATGATCAGTGCACCCAGCAAGGCCACACAGATCGCCATGATCCGCCGCAGCGCCAGCCGTTCGCCGAAAAACACCACCGCCCCCAGCGTGACATAGACCGGCGTGAGGTAATTCATCGCCGTCACCTCGGCCAGCGGGATGCGGGTCATGGCATAGAACCACAAAATGACCGCGCATGTGTGCACCACGCCGCGGATCGTGAACAGCCGCCATTGCCGCCCCGTAAGCCGCACCGCGCGCAGCGCCGGGATCATCGGGATCAGGAACACCAGACCCAGCAGATAGCGCAGAAACGCCGCCTCCGCCGCCGGCACCCGGCCCGCCAGCAGCTTGACCAGCGCCGTGACCGCGACAAAGCACAGGCCCGTCACCAGCATCCAGACGATGCCCCGCAAGGTGTTTGACGAAGTCGGGATTGCCACGCTCATGCCGGGCACTCAACCCGCTTTGGCCCCGCTGTGCAAGAGCCTGTCACAACAACAATACCGCCCCCAGCGTCCACATCACCAGACCGATACACAGATCGAGGATCCGCCACGCCCGTGGCGCCGCAAACACCGGCGCGAGCAGCCGCGCGCCGTAGCCCAGCGCAAGGAAGAACACGAAGGACGCGGCGATGGCCCCCGCCCCGAACGCCAGCCTGTCGGAATATTGCGCCGAGACCGCGCCGATCAGCACAAGCGTATCCAGATAGACATGCGGGTTCAGCCAGGTCAGCGCCAATATGGTCCCCAGCGACACCATCAGCGGCGGCGGCGCACCGCCCGCCGCCTCCAGCGCCTGCCCGCCCCGCCACGCCGCCAGCATCGACCGCGCACCGTAGGCGAAAAGAAACGCGGCCCCGCCCCAGCGCATTGTATCCTCGAACCAGGGAAACGCCCCTGCCAGCGCCCCGAAACCCAGAATCCCCGACGCGATCAGCAGCGCATCCGACAGCGCACAGATCAGCACCACCGCCAGCACATGATGCCGCCGCAACCCCGCCCGCAACACAAACGCATTCTGAGCCCCGATGGCGAGGATCAGCGAAAAGCTCAGGCTGAAACCTGCCAGAAACGTCGTCATAAAGCCTGCCTTTCAAATCCCGCCCGGCCCGCATAAACTCTTTTTCAATCACGAACATCCCCTTTAGGGGCACGGGCAGGGTGACACGGGCACGGCAACGGACACGGCGACACGGGCAGGGCGACACGGGCACGGCAACGGGCACGGCGACACAGGCACGGTAACGGGCACGGCAACGGAGCAGACAACATGACCAATCATCTTTACGACGGCGACAACCTCGCGGTGCTGCGCGAAAGCATCGCGGACGCCTCTGTCGATCTGATCTATCTCGACCCGCCGTTCAATTCGAACGCCTCCTACAACGTGCTCTTCAAAAGCCCGTAGGGCAATCAATCCGCCGCCCAGATCGAGGCCTTCGACGACACATGGTCCTGGGGCGACGAGGCGGAGGCCGCGTTTGGCGAGGTCCTGCGCTCCGGCAACGGGGCGGCGGCGGAAATGCTCCGCGCCATGCGCTCGTTTCTGGGCGAGAACGACATGATGGCCTACCTCACCATGATGGCCGTCCGCCTGATCGAGCTGCACCGGGTGCTCAAGCCCACCGGCTCGCTCTATCTGCACTGCGATCCGACGGCGAGCCGTTATCTGAAAATCTTGCTGGATGCGATTTTCGGGGAGAAGAATTTTTGGAATGAGATTGTTTGGCAACAGACTGCCGCAAAGGGCGACGCGAAGGCAAAGCTGGCTTGGAACCATGATGTAATTCTGTGCTCTGGAAAAACTGAAAGACCATTCTTTGTTCCTATTTATGCGGAAAAAGATGAGGAGTATTCATCGCGCTTCAAATTGGATGACAAAGACGGAAGGGGCAAATATCGGCTTGCACCGCTAGATGTCCCATCCCGGACCATCGTCTCGGTCAAGGCGGGCGACAACGTCGGCGTCGCCATGCTCCGCGACCTGCGCGGCGTGATCGAGCGTGAGCGCGCCGAAATCGGCATCTTCCTCACCCTGACCCCGCCCACCAGACCCATGGTGGCCGAAGCCGCCGCCGCCGGCCAATACCACGAGGACGGCTTCGATCCCGTCCCCCGCATCCAGATCGTCTCGATCGAAGACGCCCTCACCCTGCGTGACCGCGCCGTCCGCCTGCCCGCCCGCCGCGACGACACGTTTCGGAAGGCCGCCCGCGAAGAGGACCGTTCGGCACAGGGCAAACTGGACAACTGAACCACCCGACCGGCGCGCCCCGCCCCGGCTTCATTTCGCCCGGTAAACTCCCCCGGAGGGCCGCCCGGCCAAACACCCCGGCGCGGCCATGCGCCCCCGGACCCGGTCACAGGGCCTCGCGCTCACCGCGCCCCCCGCCCCGGACCCGATCCCCGGACCCCCGCCCCGGACCTGAGCCCCACCCCTGATCCGGGGCGGATCGACGTCACAGCTGATCCATCACCTCGTCGGACGCCTCGAAATTCGTCGTCACCCGCTGGATGTCGTCGTCGTCCTCCAGCGCATCCACCAGACGCATCAGCTTTTGCATGCCGTCCAGATCCATCTCGGTGCTGGTCGTCGCCCGCCAGACCAGCCGGGTGGCGTCGCTTTCGCCCAAAGCCGCCTCGAGTGCGGTCGACACCTCGTTCAGATCGGTATCGGCGCACCAGACCGTGTGGCCGTCCGCGCTCGAGTCGACATCCTCGGCTCCGGCCTCGATGGCGGCCATCATCACGTCGTCGGACGAACCGATGCTGGCGGGATAGACCACCTCGCCCTTTCGGTCGAACATGAAGCCCACAGAGCCTGTCTCGCCCAGATTGCCGCCGCATTTGGAAAAGGTCGACCGCACGGTGCTGGCGGTGCGGTTGCGGTTATCGGTCATCGCCTCGACGATCACCGCCACGCCGCCCGGCCCGTAGCCCTCATAGCGGATTTCCTCGTAATCGTCGCCGTCGGCTGCCTGGCTTTTCTTGATCGCGCGGTCGATCACGTCCTTGGGCACCGACACCGATTTGGCTTCCTTGACGGCGAGCCGCAGGCGCGGGTTCTTGTCAGGATCAGGGTCGCCCATCCTGGCGGCGACGGTGATTTCCTTGGACAGCTTGGAAAAGAGCTTGGAGCGTGCCGCGTCCTGCCGCCCCTTGCGGTGCTGGATATTTGCCCATTTGGAATGGCCGGCCATGGCTGCGGCTCCTTTTAACGATCCGGTTTCGCCCCCTATAGGCCAAGCCCCGCTGCCTGTTCAAGCAGCAGCACGATGCCCCCGCGTCGACCCGGTTGCACTCTGCCGCGCTTTGGGGTCACCTGAGCGCAACGAAAGGCCCGCCATGACCCCTGACCAGATGATGCTCTTTGCCCTTTTCGGTGCGGTGTTTGCCATGCTGGTCTGGGGCGGTTCCGCTACGATCTGGTGGCGTTCTCGGCGCTGATGATCGGCGTGATCATCGGCGTGGTGCCGTCGGATCAGGCGTTTTCCGGCTTTGGCCACCCGGCCACGCTGGTCGTCGCACTTGTGCTGGTGGTCTCGGCGGGTCTCGTCCGCTCGGGTGCGGTGTTCCTGATCACCCGCACGCTGATCGACTCGTCGCGCAGCCTTGCTGGCCACATCACCCTGATGGGCGGCATCGGCGCAGTGCTGTCTGCGTTCATGAACAACGTGGCAGCACTCGCCCTGCTGATGCCCGTCGACGTGCAGACGGCGCATAAGGCGGGCCGGTCGCCCGCGCAAAGCCTGATGCCGCTCAGTTTCGCGACGATCCTCGGCGGCATGGCCACGCTGATCGGCACGCCGCCCAACATCATCATCGCCACCTTCCGCGAGGATGCCATGGGCGAACCGTTTTCGATGTTCGATTTCGCCCCCGTGGGCGGCATCACGGCGCTGGCCGGGCTGGTCTTTGTGGCGCTGGTCGGCTGGCGGCTGATCCCGCAGCGCGACGACGCACTCATCGGCGCGCAGAACGTCGCGCCCTTTCTGGCCGAGCTGACCATCCCTATGGACAGCCCGCATGTCGGCAAGCGCCTGAACGAATTGTACGAGACCGCCGACAAGACCGATGTCGCCATCCTGGGCCTGATCCGCGACGGTAAACGCCGCTATGGCACCGCGCGCAACGTCACTCTGCGCGAGGGCGACGCACTGGTGCTCGAGGCGCAGCCCGAAGCGCTCGACGAATTCCGAAGCGCCGCGGATCTCGCCTTTACCGATGCCAAGCGCGAAGAGGAATTGCAGGCCGATTCCGCGGGCTTGCAGATCGTCGAGGTGGTGGTGCCTGAAGGCTCGCGCCTTGTGGGGCGCAGCGCGCAATCGGTGGGGCTGGCCTGGCGGCACCGCACGATTCTGATGGGCTTTTCGCGAAAGGGCCGGCGAATCAAAAAGCACATGCGCCGGACCGATGTGCAGGCCGGCGACATCCTTTTGCTGCTGACACCAGCCGACACTGCGGCGCAGGTCGTCGACTGGCTGGGCGCGCTGCCGCTGGCCGACCGGGGTCTTGTCGTCACCCAAAACGCCAAGACACCGCTGGCCATCGGGCTGTTCGTGGCCGCCGTCGCCGCCGCCTCACTGGGTCTGGTCTATCTGCCTGTGGCCTTGGGCTGCGTCGTCATCGGCTACGTGCTGACCAGGATCGTGCCGCTGGACGAGCTCTACACCCATATCGAATGGCCCGTTGTGGTGTTGCTGGGCAGTATGATCCCGCTGGGCGCGGCGCTGGAACAGGCGGGCGGCACCCAGCTGATCGCGGGTGCGATTGTGGGCCTGACCGAAGGCCTGCCCGCCTGGATGATCCTGACGGTGCTGATGATTGTCACCATGACGCTGTCGGATGTGCTCAACAACACAGCCACGACGATCGTCGCCGCCCCGGTGGCTATTCAGATGGCGGCCACCTTGGACGTCTCGGCCTATCCGTTCCTGATGGCGGTGGCGGTGGCGGCCTCAGCGGCGTTCCTGACCCCGATCGGGCACAAGAACAACACGCTGATCCTGGGCCCCGGCGGCTACAGGTTCGGCGATTACTGGCGCATGGGCCTGCCATTGGAAATCCTTGTGGTGGCAGTCTCGATCCCCGCCATTCTGGTGTTCTGGCCGCTATGAGCCGTAACCCCGAAGACCTGATCCGTCTGATCGAAACACGCGGCACTCTGGCGCTGAGCGACGCCGAACGCGCCCTGCTGGAAACCGCGCCGCATAATCATGAGCAAGCGCAGAAAATCCTCGCCGCGGATGCGTTCAATTCAGGCGACGGGGCCCGCGCATTGATCCGTGCCAAGCGCGCCTACGGCGTCCGCCAAAGCGTCGAAAACACATCCAATCTTGTCTCGGCCCTGCAACGCGCGGGCCAGACGCAAGCCGCCATAGACCTTGCCAGCCACCCCGACAGCCCGCTCGATGCGATCGTGCAGGCAGGCCGGGTGGGCGAGCTTTACGCGCGACTGGGCGACACCGAACAGGCGCGCGCCTGGGGCCTCAAGGCGCTGTCGCTCAAGGATGCTGCCGTCCCGAGGGTCGCCCAGGCTGCCCCCGTCCTGCACGCCTTCGACGCCAGCCAGCCGGGTCGCAACATCCTGTCCTATTCCCTCTGGGGCGACGATCCACGCTATCTTGACGGCGCGATCCGCAACGCCATCGTCGCGGGCTATCTCTACCCGGGCTGGACCGCGCGGTTCTATATCGACGAATCCGTCCCCAAAGCCGCGCAACGCGCTTTGATCCAGAACGGCGCGCAATTGCGCAAGGTCCCCGGGCTGCCTGCGGCACAATTCGGCCTCTTCTGGCGCTTTCTGGTCGAGGATGACCCCGAAGTGCGCCTCTACGCCGTCCGCGACGCGGATTCGGTGGTCAACATCCGCGAACGGGTGATGGTGCAGGATTGGCTGAACGCCGCCACGTCCTTTCATGTGATGCGCGACTGGCCCAGCCATTCCGAACTTCTGCTCGCGGGCATGTGGGGGGCGCACCGGGGCAACCTGCCGGACATGGGCAAACGCATCACCGAATTTGGCAAGGAGCGCGGCCACGTGCTCAATGACCGCGCCGCCGATCAGCTCTTTCTGCGCCAACGCATCTGGCCATTGATGCGCGACCGCATGACATGCCACGACGCGCCCTTTGGCTACATGGCGACGCACGAGCTACCCGCAGGCTACACCCTGCCCGGCAACATGCACGTCGGCCAGAACGATGCGGTCAGGCAGCGCAAAGCCTGAGCCGCTCTGCGCGTTCATTGCCTGCACCTGGTCTCTGGGTGCGGCTCCGGGGTGGCGGCGATACGTTTTCAGGACGGCCCCGTGATGACGGACAGGCGGTGCAAAAAGGCTTTTGTGCAGGTTTGGGGCAACGCACCCTGCCTCCTTCGCGACCCGGCCTTTGCGCGACCCGGCCTATTCGCGACCCGGCCTTTGCGCGACCCGGCCCCAGCTTCATCTTGCAAAACAAACCTCCCCCGGAGGGTCGCTTTGCCAAAGGCTCCGCCGATGGCGTGGAACCCGCGACATCCCAACGGGGCTCTTTTGTACACAAGATGAAAGAGGGCGCGGCCGGATCAATCCGACGCGCGCCCCAGGTTCGTTGACCGGGCTCATGATTATACCGCTCGGAAATTTTTTTGCCTGCGGCCCGGGCGACGTCGGGGGCAAGCGCACCTGCCCCTGAACTCTTTATTCTCAACGCCTTGCGGGGCGCTCTTTACTCAAAACCTCAGCTACAGCCCGACGTTCCACCGCAGGTATTGCACTTCATGCAGGTGCCGTTTCGCACCAGCGTGTAATTGCCGCATTCGCCGCAGGCCTCGCCCTCGTAGCCCTGCATCTTGGCCTTGGCGCGGGGGTCTATGGCGACCGATGCAGCGGCAACCGCCGTAGTGGACGACACCGCCGCATAGGCGGTGGCGGGCACCAGAGATTCCTGCGCGCCCAAAGGGTCGGAGGCCATCGCCTGCCCGCCCTGCAACACCACCAGTTCCTGCGGCAGCCGCTTGCGCAGATAGCCGGTGGAGCTGATCTGACGCAGCACCTCCAAAGACCTGGACGCCGCAGATACGCTCAGCTCCTTGACGTTGCTCACACCCTCTTCCTCGCCGCGGCCCAGATCGTCGAACGCCGCACCCTCGGGTTTGACATGCGCCAGATCGGTGCGGTCAAGATAGCTCACCGCCAGTTCGCGGAAGATGTAATCGAGGATCGAGGTCGCGTTCTTGATGCTGTCATTGCCCTGCACCATGCCTGCGGGCTCGAATTTCGTGAACGTAAAGGCGTCGACGAATTCCTCAAGCGGCACGCCGTATTGCAGACCCACGCTGACCGCGATGGCGAAGTTGTTCATCATGGCGCGAAAACCCGCACCTTCCTTGTGCATGTCGATGAAAATCTCGCCCAGCTTGCCGGTCTCGTATTCGCCGGTGCGCAGATAGACCTTGTGACCGCCTACGACGGCCTTTTGGGTATAGCCTTTGCGGCGGTCCGGCATCTTGTCGCGGTGGCTTTGCACGATTTCCCTGATGATCACCTTTTCGACGATCTTTTCGGCGATCACCTTGGCCTTTTCGGGCAATGATCCGCTCTGCAGGATCTCGGCGGCCTCGTCATCGTCCCCGACCAATGATGCGGCCAGAGGTTGCGACAGTTTGGACCCATCGCGGTAAAGCGCGTTGGCCTTGACCCCCAGCGACCACGACAATTCATAGGCCTTCTGGCAATCCTCGATCGTAGCGTCGTTGGGCATGTTGATCGTCTTGGAAATCGCGCCCGAGATGAAGGATTGCGCGGCGGCCATCATATGGATGTGGCTGTCGACCGACAGGAACCGCTTGCCGGTCTTGCCGCAGGGGTTGGCGCAATCGAAGATCGCGTAATGCGCAGGGTCCAGATGCGGCGCGCCCTCAAGCGTCATGGTGCCGCAGACATGGTCGTTGGCGGCGTCGATATCCGCTTTCGAAAAGCCCAGATGCCGCAACAGGTCAAAACCGGGATCGGTCAGCTTGTCCGCCGGGATGCCCAGGGCACCGGTGCAGAACTCCTCGCCCAGCGTCCATTGGTTGAACACGAAACGAATGTCGAAGGCCGAGCCGAGTGCCGCCTCGATCTTGTCCAGTTGCGCCGGACCAAAGCCATGCCCGATCAGCGATGTGGTGTTGATCGCAGGCGCGTTGCCGATGCTGCCGTGACCAACGGCGTGGGACACGATCTCTTCGATATGGGCCGAGCCGTAGCCCTGCTTTTCCAAAGCCGCAGGCACCGATTGGTTGATGATCTTGAAATAACCGCCGCCTGCGAGCTTCTTGAATTTGACCAGTGCAAAGTCCGGCTCGATGCCCGTGGTGTCGCAATCCATGACCAGCCCGATGGTGCCCGTCGGGGCAACGACCGTGACCTGCGCATTGCGGTAGCCGTGCAGCTCGCCCAGTTTCAGCGCCTCGTCCCATGCGCTCATCGCCACCTCGACCAGCGTCGCGTCGGGACAGCCTGCATGGTCCAGCGGCACGGGTTTCACATCGAGCGCCTCGTAGCCGTCGGTCGCGCCATAGGCGGCGTTGCGGTGGTTGCGGATCACTCGCAGCATGTCGGCGCGGTTGCGCTTGAAGCCGTTGAAGGCCCCAAGCTCGCCCGCCATTTCGGCGGAGGTCGCATAGGCCACGCCGGTCATGATGGCCGACAGCGCGCCGCACAGCGCGCGTCCCTCAACGCTGTCATAGGAATAGCCAATGTTCATCAGCAGCCCGCCGATGTTCGCAAAGCCCAGACCCAGCGTGCGGAAATCATAGCTGCGCTGCGCGATTTCTTTCGACGGGAATTGCGCCATCATCACGCTGATTTCCAGCGTCACGGTCCAGAGCCGCGTGGCGTGCATGTAGGATTCGACGTCGAACTTATCGTTGTGCAAAAACGTCAGCAGGTTCATCGAGGCCAGATTGCAGGCCGTGTCGTCGAGGAACATATATTCAGAGCACGGGTTGGAACCGCGGATCGCCCCGTCCTGCGGGCAGGTGTGCCACGCGTTGACCGTGTCGTGAAACTGGATGCCCGGATCGGCGCAGGACCAGGCGGCATGGCCGATGTCTTCCCACAGATGGGCTGCGTTCACGGTCCGGGCGACCTTGCCGTCGGTGCGGTTAATCAGGTCCCAGTCTTCGCCCTCACGCGCGGCCTTGAGAAAGGCATCCGTGACGCGGACCGAGTTGTTGGAGTTCTGGCCCGAGACCGATGCATAGGCCTCGCTATCCCAATCGGTGTCGTAGGTCGGGAATTCGATGCTCTCGTATCCCTGGCGGGCATAATCCAGCACGCGTTTGACATAGGTCTCGGGGATCGACATCTTTTTGGCGGCTTTGACAGCGACCTTCAGGCTGTTGTTCTTGTTGGGATCATAGGCATCCACTTCGGTCCCGTCCCAGGCCTTGATCGCGGCGAAGATGTCGTTGAGGCGCGCCTCGTGCATTTTCGATCCGGCGACGATGCTGGCGACCTTCTGCTCTTCGCGGACCTTCCAGTTCACGAATTCCTCGATATCGGGGTGGTCAACGTCGCAGATCACCATCTTGGCCGCGCGCCGCGTGGTGCCGCCCGATTTGATCGCACCCGCCGCGCGGTCGCCGATCTTGAGGAACCCCATGAGACCCGAGGACCGCCCGCCGCCCGAGAGCGACTCGCCTGCTGCACGCAAGCTGCTGAAATTGGTGCCGGTGCCGGAGCCGTATTTGAACAGACGCGCCTCGCGGACCCAGAGGTCCATGATGCCGCCTTCGTTCACCAGATCGTCGCTGACCGACTGGATGAAACAGGCGTGGGGCTGCGGGTGCTCGTAGCTGGAGGTCGAGGCCGTCAGCTTGCCCGTCTGGTAATCGACGTAAAAGTGCCCCTGAGCGGGACCGTCGATGCCGTAGGCCCAATGCAACCCGGTGTTGAACCACTGGGGCGAATTGGGGGCGGCGGATTGCGTCGCCAGCATGTGGCGCATTTCATCGTAATAGGCCTGCGCGTCGTCCTCGGAGGAAAAATAGCCGCCCTTCCAGCCCCAATAGGCCCAGGCACCGGCGAGACGGTCGAACACCTGCCGCGCGCTGGTCTCGCCCGCTTTGGGGGTGTCGTCTGTTGCGGGCACGCTGCGCCAAAGAAACTCGGGCACGCCGTCTTCGGGCAGTTTGATCAGATCGGAGGGCACGCCGGCCTTGCGGAAATATTTCTGCGCGATCACGTCGCTGGCGACCTGGCTCCAGCCTGCGGGCACGTCGACCTTGTCGAGGCGGAACACGATTGTGCCGTTCGGATTGCGGATTTCCGACGCGGTTTTCTTGAATTCGATGCCCGTGTAGGCATCTTGCCCGGCTTTGGTATATTTACGTTCGATCTTCATTCGTGCTGCCTCATTTTCTGCCTGTGTCTGTCTAGGCGCCTTGAAACGCCCACCGACAATTGTATCGCCACACGGGACACCCATCGCCACGCAATCACGTGGCGCAGAATCGCCCAGGCTGCGGCCCCGCCGCTGCTTGGTCTGTAATTCTGATATTTGTCCCCGTCTGGAAGGTTCGACACTACATGTTGTGTCTCAATCTGCCGACTTCCACAACCTGACGTATTTGGGCATAGATCGTCAACGCTATTATTGTCGATTTGGTGACATATTTTGCGTTGACGGGCGCGCGCGGCACAAGCGCTGGTAGCGGCACGGTGAGTCGTCCCCTGCCTGTGGATAAGCCTGTCCACACATTGCGATGGGGAAAAGTCTTGAAACGCAACACACTTGGCCGGTCCGGTTCACGTATCGGGTGATGCAGTCTGCGACTTGCCCACAGGATGCACGGGTCGCTCAGGCTGCCGTGGCGTCAGTGCAACAGACAAGCGGCACGCGCGCAGTTTTCCCGATCCGTGTTACAGATGCGTCTTAACCTTTTGCCAGGCAATACGGCCCGCCGCAGCACAGCCCGCCGCAGCACAGCCCGCAACGGCACGGCCCGCCTCTGGATGTGGAAAGTGGTCGGGGCGATAGGATTCGAACCTACGACCTACGGTTCCCAAAACCGTCGCGCTACCAAGCTGCGCTACGCCCCGAACGCATTGGTCCTAACCGGCCCGGACGGATTTGGAAAGGGCGATTGTGAGGTTGCGGAGCATTGAATCGCTTCGGGGCTTGCCGGGTCTAGTCGCAGGGCCAGACCGCGCCGTCCCGGGGCACCGAAGGGTGGCGCAATTCCGATCCGGCAGTCAGCCCGATGGCCTGCGCCAGCCCGCCGTTGATCTCGAGCACGAAACGCGATGTGCCCCCGTCGATCGCTGTGGTGTCGCCGGGGATCGCGTTGGAATGGACCTTGTGAATGAGCCCCGTGGCATCGGCAAAGATCATGTCCAGCGGGATCAGCGTGTTCTGCATCCAGAACGCCACCGGCTGTTCGTCGGGATAGATGAACAGCATCCCGCGCGACGCGGGCATGTTTTCGACAAACATCAGCCCCTGACTGCGCTCCGCAGCCGTCTGCGCCAGATCGACGGAAAACCGCGCCTGCCCCCAATCGCCGCGCAGCTCGACCGTATCGTCACGACAGGCCGCCGCGGCGGGCAGCGCCAGCCACATGCATATCAGGACGGATATTATTCCGGTGAAGTAAGGGCGACTTCCCATGCGCAGACCTCGGTTGCCATGAGTCCACGTTTGCCGTTGATGACACGAAGTGCAAGCGCTTCTCCGGGTTGCAGGTCCGAAAGCCCCGATCGGCGCAACACTTCGACGTGAACGAACACGTCCTCGGACCGGCCAAAGACGTTGGCAAAGCCGAAACCCTTGGATTTGTCGAACCATTTGACCCGCGCAGGCTCCAGCGGGGCGGCGCGCATTTCCTCGGGGTCGAAATCCTCGAAATCAGCCAGCGGCATCGGGCCCACACCCTCGGGCGGCTCGATCGCGAAGACCTCGATCGCCTGAACGCCGCGTTCGGTCTGCAGCACCCCGATGTCCACAGGCGCGGCATCGGCAATCGAGCTTTGCCCGAAATTGCGCAGCACGTTGGCGTGCAACAGGATGTCGGGCCCGCCTTCTTCGGCGACGACAAAGCCAAATCCCTTGACCGGGTCGAACCACTTAACCTTGCCCATGATCCGGCGCATGCCGGCATTCTCGTCGTTCACTCAGGTTCTCGCGTTTTTTCGTCTTATTGCGCACTAGCATTCTTGCGACAGAGTCCGGATACTTTGCAAGCGCAAAAGGTCTAAAGGTTTCAGGACTTTACATTTCACGTCACGTCAAAGTTACGGCGAAAGGCGGCTGATTTGCCAGTCTTGACCCGGCGTGCCGCGCCGCCACACGAAACGGTCGTGCAGGCGGAACGGGCCGTCCGCCCAGAATTCGATCTCGACCGGCACGATGCGAATGCCGCCCCAGAACGGCGGTCGCGCGGGCTGTGTGCCGTGGGTCGCGGTGACGCGCGCCACCTCGGCCATCAGCGCCGCGCGGCTGGCCAGGGGTTTGGACTGATCCGACGCCCAGGCGCCCAGCCGCGATTTCAGCGACCGGCTGGCATAATAGGCATCCGCCTGGCTGCCGTCCTCGCGCTCCGTCAGGCCCCGCACCCGGATCTGGCGGCGCAGCGATTTCCAGTGCATCACGAACGCGGCCTTGCCCGCGCCCTCGATCTCGCGCGCCTTGGCGCTGGTGTAATTGGTATAGAACACAAAGGCCGCAACCTCGATTTCCTTGAGCAGCACCATGCGCGCATTGGGCAATCCGTCGCTGTCCACCGTGCTCAGCGCGATGGCACTGGGGTCGTTGACCTCGCTCGCCTCGGCCTCATTCAGCCAGCGCCGCGCGATCCCGAACGGGTCGTCGCCTGCGAAAATTCCGGTCCTGTCGGTCATCTGTGTGGTGTCCTCATCTCACGTCCGCCCTGCCCCGCGCGGCTGCGGCTCTTGCTGACAGCCTGCCTATCCCCTAAAGGACATTGCAACCAAATACATGCATATACGGGCGGAGTGACGCAATGGCCTCAGAACTGATGGCGGGTAAACGGGGTCTCATAATGGGGCTGGCCAACGACAAATCCATCGCCTGGGGCATCGCCCGCGCGCTGGCGGATGCCGGTGCGGACCTGGCGTTCTCGTATCAGGGCGACGCGCTGAAAAAACGCGTGGGCCCGTTGGCCGCCTCCGTGGGCAGTGACATCGTGCTGCCCTGCGACGTCGGCGACGAGGCCAGCATCGACGCCATGTTCGACGGGCTCAAGGCGCGCTGGGACAACATCGACTTCATCGTGCATGCCATTGGTTTTTCTGACAAATCAGAATTGCGGGGCCGGTATGTGGACACAAGTCGCGCCAATTTCGCCATGTCGATGGACATCTCGGTCTACAGCTTCACCGCCGTGGTGCAGCGCGCCGAAAAGATGATGAACCCCGGCGGATCATGCCTGACGCTGACCTATTACGGCGCCGAAAAAGTCATGCCGCATTACAACGTGATGGGCGTGGCCAAGGCGGCGCTCGAGGCGTCTGTCCGCTATCTCGCCGAGGATCTGGGCAAGGACAACATCCGCGTCAACGCCATCTCGGCGGGCCCGATCAAGACGCTGGCGGCCTCCGGAATCGGCGATTTCGGCTACATCATGAAGTGGAACGAGCTGAACTCTCCCCTGCGCCGCAACGTGACCCAGGAAGAGGTCGGAAAATCCGCGCTCTACCTGCTGTCCGATCTGGGCAGCGCCGTCACCGGCGAGGTTCTGCACGTAGACGCAGGTTACCATGTCGTCGGCATGAAGGCCGTCGACGCACCCGATATTGCCAAAACCTGACACGAGAACCCATACGGAGCCGCCCCATGATCACCAACCAATTGCCCCACGAAAAAGGCTTTCACGTCAGCTGGGACCAGTTGCACCGCGACGCCCGCGCGCTGGCCTGGCGGTTGCAGGGCGACGGGCCGGACAATGGCGCGTGGCGCGCCGTGGTGGCGATCACCCGAGGCGGCATGGCCCCCGCGATGATCGTCGCGCGCGAGCTGGACATACGCACCGTCGACACGATCAGCATCAAAAGCTACAACCACCAGAGCCGGAGCGTCCCCACCGTCATCAAGACCCCCGACATGGATGTCGTCGGCGACGGCACCGGCATCCTCGTGATCGATGATCTGGTCGACACCGGCCGCACGCTCGAAGTGGTGCGCCAACACATGCCGAAGGCGCATATCGCCACAATCTACGCCAAACCCCAGGGCCGCCCGCAGGTCGATACCTTCATCACCGAAGTCAGCCAGGACACCTGGATTTTCTTCCCCTGGGACATGGCGCTGCAATACGTCGAACCCTACCGCGGCCCCGACTAGGCACAACCGCCCCACCAGCGCGCCCTTGCCCTTGCGAGCCCCGCAAACCCTGCGTAAAACCTCGCAAAGCACAAAAGAGAGCAGGCACACATGGCATCGTCGAAAACCTCCATCTCCAAGATATTCGTCTGGATCCTCATGGGCCTGCTGTTCGTGGGTCTCGCGGGCTTTGGCGCCACCAACCTGAGCGGCACGGCCCGCAACATAGGGTCCGTGGGCGACAAGCAGATCGGCGTCACCGAATATTTCCGCGCATTGCAGAACGAATTGCGCGCCGCACAGGCGCAGGCCGGCAGCCTTGTCCGGCTGAGCGAACCCCGGGGTCAGGCCCTGCAGCAACAGGTGCTGTCGACCCTTGTGACCGCCAAATCGCTGGACCACGAGGCCGCGCAGATGGGCATTTCCGTGGGCGACGCGGTGCTGGCCGACCAACTGGCCGGGATCGCGGCGTTTCAGGGTGCAGACGGCCAGTTCAATCGCGAGGCCTACCGCTTTGCGCTGCAGAACGCTGGGTTGAACGAAAGCGAGTTCGAGGCCGATCTGCGCGACGAGACCGCGCGCACGCTGTTGCAGGGCGCGGTTCTGTCAGGTGCCAACATGCCCGACGCATATGTCGACACGCTGCTGGCCTTCGCGGGCGAACTGCGCGTGGTGACATGGGCCTCGATCGGCCCGGATATGTTGGCCGAGAATGTTCCAGAGCCGACCAATGCCGACCTGCGCGCGCAATACGACGAAAACCCCGAGCTTTACGTGCTGCCGGAACAAAAGCGCATCACCTATCTGTGGCTCACGCCCGAAATGATTCTGGACACCGTGGTGGTCGATGACGCGCGCCTGCGCGAGGCCTATGACAGCCGCACGGCTGAATTCAATCAGCCCGAGCGGCGTCTGGTCGAACGGCTGGTCTTTGCCGACGACGCGGCAGCGCAGGCCGCGCGCGACGCGATCGACGCGGGCACCACCGATTTCGAGACGCTGGTCAGCCAGCGCGGGCTCGATCTGGCGGATGTCGATATGGGCGACGTGTCGCGGATCGAACTAGGACCGGCGGGCGAGCGGATATTCGCCACGCCCTCGGGTCAGATCGCAGGGCCGCTGCCGTCCGATCTGGGCCCCGCGCTCTACCGGATCAACGCCGTGCTGCCCGCGCAGGACACCCCGTTCGAGGATGCCCGCGAATTGCTGATCGACGACATCGCGCTCGATCAGGCGCGGCGCAACATCACCGCGCTGGCCGAGGGGTTCAATGACCAGCTCGCGGGCGGGGCCACGCTCGAGGAGCTGGCGGAAACCACCGATGCCGAACTCGGAACCATCGACTGGTCCTTCGGCGTCACCGGCGCCATCGCCGCCTACGAGAGCTTTCGCGAGGCCGCAGCCGAGGTGACGCCGTCTGATTTCCCCGAAGTCGCGGGACTTGGCGACGGCGGTCTGTTCGCCATTCGCCTCAACGAGGTGCTGCCGCCGCGCCCCGAACCCTTTGCCCAGATCACCGGCGCGCTGCGCGACGACTGGCTGATCGCAGAGACCACCCGCCGCCTGCTGGATCAGGCCGAAACCCTGCGCGCCCAGCTGGAAGAAGGCCGCACCTTCGAAGGGCTGGAGCTTGACCCAGAGCCAGAGGAAACCGTGACCCGCGGATCCTTTGTGCGCAACGCGCCCGAGGCATTCGTCGCCAGCATCTTCGATCTGCAACGTGGCGGCGTGGCGCTGGTCCCCGGCTCGGCCCGTGTGGTGCTGGTGCGGCTCGATGCGATCAACGCCGCCGAGCGCGACAGCGAGGATGCGCAGGCGCTGGCGCAGGTGTTCCGCGATCAGGCCTCCGCCGCGCTGGCGCAGGATCTCTTTGGTGCGCTGGCAGGCGACGTCCAAAGCCGCATCGGGCTGGAGCTGAACCAGACGGCGATGAATGCCGTGCACACCCAGTTCCCCTGATGGCCGCCCTGACGCCCGATTACGAGGTGTTCGCCAGCGCCTATCAGGCCGGATCGTCTCAGGTGGTGTCCACCCGGCTGGCCGCCGATCTCGACACGCCGGTGTCGCTGATGCTGAAACTGACGGGGGCGGCCAAGGACGCCTTCGTGCTCGAATCCGTGACCGGCGGAGAGGTTCGGGGCCGCTATTCGATCATCGGGATGAAGCCCGATCTGATCTGGCAATGCCACGGCACAGCGTCGCGGCTGAACCGGCAGGCGCGGTTCGATCCCGACGGCTTTGTCGATCAGGATGTCGATCCGCTGACCGCCCTGCGCGCATTGATCGCGGAATCGCATATTGATTTGCCCGAAGGATTACCGCCTGCCTCGGCGGGTCTGTTCGGCTATCTGGGTTACGACATGATCCGGCTGATGGAACATTTGCCCGATGTGAACCCCGATCCGCTGGGCCTGCCTGACGCCATCCTGATGCGCCCCTCGGTCGTGGCCGTTCTGGACGGCGTAAAGGGCGAGGTGACGGTCGTCTCGCCTGCATGGGTCACCGACGGCATGTCGGCGCGCGCGGCCTACGCACAAGCCGCCGAGCGTGTGATGGACGCGGTCCGAGATCTGGAGCGCGCCATGCCCGCCGCCACCCGCGATCTGGGCGATGCGCAGGATGTGGCAGACCCGGTGTCGAATTTCACCCAGGCCGGCTATCTGGACGCTGTTGAAAAGGCGCGCGAATATATCAAGGCCGGCGACATCTTTCAGGTGGTGCCGTCGCAACGCTGGACGCAGGCCTTCACGCAGCCGCCGTTTTCGCTTTACCGCTCGCTCAGGCGCACCAACCCCTCGCCGTTCATGTTCTATTTCAACTTCGGCGACTTTCAGGTGATCGGCGCCTCGCCCGAAATTTTGGTCCGTGTGATGGATGGCGAAGTCACCGTGCGCCCCATCGCGGGCACCCGGCGGCGTGGCGCGACCCCTGCCGAGGATGCGGAACTCGAGGCCGATCTGCTGGGGGATGAAAAGGAGCTGGCCGAGCATCTGATGCTGCTGGATCTGGGCCGCAACGACGTGGGCCGGGTCGCCAGGATCGGCACCGTCAGACCCACCGAAGAATTCATCGTCGAGCGATATTCCCACGTCATGCACATCGTCTCCAACGTGGTGGGCGAATTGCGCGACGATCAGGATGCGCTGAGCGCGTTCTTTGCAGGCATGCCCGCAGGCACGGTGTCTGGCGCGCCCAAGGTCCGCGCCATGCAGATCATAGACGAGCTGGAGCCCGAAAAGCGCGGGCTTTATGGCGGCGGCGTCGGCTATTTCAGCGCAGGCGGCGACATGGACATGTGCATCGCCCTGCGCACGGCGGTGGTCAAGGACGGATCGCTTTACATTCAGGCAGGCGGCGGCGTGGTCCACGACAGCGACCCGCAGGCCGAATTCGAAGAGACCCTGCACAAGAGCAACGCGATCCGGCGCGCGGCGGCCGATGCGGCGCGGTTTTCGGGGTCTGGGAATGCGTAGGGTGGGTGGCAACCCACCTATCCGAACGGTGGGTTGCCACCCACCCTACCCACCGGGTTCGCCGGCCCCGCCTCGCAACACAACGGAAACAGGCACCAGATCGACGCTTTCAGCGCGGTCCTGCAACCCCCAGAGCAGCAGCGCCGACACCGTGTCGGGCCGCAACCGGCCCAGCATGATGACCGCTCCCTCCTGACGGGCCTTGAACGCCGCGTGATCGAGGAACCGGCGGATCACCCTCGGGTCCTGCCCTTCGCTGTCGAAATCGCGGAAGATCGTCGCCGAGGGCACGCCTTCGCGCGCGGCAAGCTGTTGAGCGGTGTTCAGCCCCTTGGGCCGCATCACCAGCCCGTGGCCCGAGCTTGCTATGATCTGCGTGACCTGATCGGACACCGCGCGCGAGGCTTGCAGCCCGAAGCCGTCGCCCTCCATCACCGCCACGGCCTCGGGCACGGCGCCGAACCATGCCTGCATCGCGACCTCGACATCTACAGGGGCCGCCCCTTCGGGCAGGTTGGCCAGCGCCATCACCTCGAACCCTTCGGCCCGGTAGGCCGCGGCGATCTCTGCTGCATCCGCGCGGTTGGCATCGACCGCAAAGGTCAGCGGGAACGGAAAGCCTTCGAGCGCAGACGCCCCCAATGGCCCGGTTCCGTCGTCCATGAGGATGATCGACATCTGCGGATTGTCGCCACCCGGCTGGTAGGGCGAGGCAAAGCGGATCAGCGGCGGCGCATCGGGGTCCGGCGCGTCGGCGCCGGGGCTTTGGGCGATGTTGTCCGCGATCTCCGCCTCGGACGTCGCTTGTTCGGCAGGCGCGGTCGAGACGGTCGGCAAGCGGTTGACGGAGACGCCGGATTCCGGCGCGGGCGCGCGTGTTTGCGCAGGCGCTGGATCAGCCTCATCGGCCACCGGTCGGGCCGATTGCGGTTCGGAGGTGATCTGAGGCAACCTGACCGTGCCTTGCGATGCGGCGGGCACTTCGCCCAGTGTCGTGGGGGCCAGTGTCGTGGGGGCCTGTGTCGGGGTGGCCTGTGTCGGGGTGGCCTGTGTCGGGGTTTCTTGGGTCGCAGCGGGGGTCTGAGGCGCGGGCTCCGGAGAATCCGGGATCCCGACCTGTGGAAAATCGGTCTGTGCCAGAGCGACATCGGGCTGGGCGACCTGTGGTTGCGCCGTTTCGGATTCGGGCAAGGCCACGACCACATCGGGTCGTGACGCATCGGCAGGCCCTGACGCACCTGCGGTCAGAGGAATATCGGCGGGGTCCGCCTCGAGACCGCTTGCCGCCTCGGACACCTGCGGCGCGGGGGGCTGGGCGGGCGTTGTCGAAATCGACAATTCCGCATCGGCCAGCGGCTGGATGGGTGCGGCGGCTTGCGGGTTGGGCAGCACGCGCCGCTCGCCCGCGGACGGGCGTGTCGCTGACAAAGCGGCGGCCTCGGTCTGGGCGGCGGGATCGGACAATGCGGCCTGTGCGCCACCGGTCCGGGGGGCCTCGGTCGGGGTTGTGACTGCGCCTGCGAGCGGCGTCAGATCGTCGGGCGACGGAGCACTGACAGGCGCGGCTGCGGTCAGACTAGGGCTTGGGTCACTGGCCGCAGGCAATTCCACCGCCTCATCGCGGCGCACGGGATCGAAGGGCGTGCCCGCAGGCACCTCGAGGATCATGGTTTCGGGGGTCGTGCTGACGATGTCCGGCTCGGGCACAGAGGCTTGGCTGGCGCCCGCAGTTTCTTGCGGTTGGATTTGCTCGGCCTGAACTGGGTCGGCTTGCGCTGGCTCTGCCGGAACGGGCCCGGACAAGACTGGCCCGGACAAGACTGGCCCGGACAAGACTGACTCGGGAGCCTCCGCGATCACCGGCTCCGTGGGTGTATCATCAGGCAGCGCGATCACGGATTCGACAGTCTCTTCCGGATCGGGCATCGGCATAGGCGCGGGGCTCACTCCGGTCATAGGCGGGTCGAGCGGAGCCAAGGCAGCCGCGTCCTTCGCCGAATCAACCAGCGGCAGGCTATCCGCCTCGGGGGCGACCATTGCCGAACCGGCTGTCGATCCGGATACCGCCTCCGGCGCATTACTCAACTGCGCCTCCGGCACGCTACCCTCGCGCGCCTCCGGCACAAGACCCTCGCGCGCCTCCGGCACGCTGTCCTCGCGCGCCTCTGGCACGCTATCTTCGCGCGCCTCCGGCACGACCGGCGACAGAGGCACCACCACCGACAACGCCACGGCAGAGCCGGTCGCCGCGAGCAATCCCCAAACCGCTCCTGAGAGAAATCCACGCGCCATGCCTGTCCTCATTTCGCCAGTGACTGCTGCCCCGGACTGCCCCGCCGCCTCTTGACGCGCTTGGACAAGCCTGTCCATGTATACCGCGATCACGCCCGGGCCGACCAGCCCCCCAACCGCAATTTCCGCGCGCAAATTCGCGTATCAGAGGCTCATGCTCCTTCTTATCGACAATTACGACAGCTTTACCTGGAACCTTGTGCATTATCTGGGCGAGCTTGGCTGCGACACGGATGTGCGCCGCAATGACACGCTCAGCGTCGCCGAGGCGCTGGCGCTGCGGCCTTCGGGCATTTTGCTGTCGCCCGGTCCCTGCGATCCGGACCGTGCCGGCATATGCCTTGACCTGACGCGTGCGGCAGCCGGGGCGCGCATTCCCCTGCTAGGCGTCTGTCTGGGGCATCAGACCATCGGTCAGGCCTTTGGCGGGAGCGTCGTGCAGCACAGCCAGATCGTGCATGGCAAGGCCGGTGTGATCCGGCACGACGGCACCGGGCTGTTCGCAGGGCTGCCCGCGCCGTTCAACGCGACGCGCTACCATTCGTTGGTGGTGGACCGGGGCACCCTGCCCGCGTCGCTGAAAGTGACGGCAGAGCTGGAGGACGGCACGATCATGGGGCTGCAACATGTCGATCTGCCCATATACGGCGTGCAGTTTCATCCCGAATCCATACGCTCGGAACATGGGCACAAATTGCTGCAAAACTTCCTCGATATCCTGCCGGTGCCCGCATGAGCGATGCGCTCAAACCGCTGATCGACGCCGCCGCCACCCGTCCGCTGACACGGGCCGAGGCCGAAACCGCATTCAGTATCCTCTTTGCTGGCGAGGCGACGCCCAGCCAGATCGGCGGGCTTCTCATGGCCCTGCGCACGCGCGGCGAGACGGTCGCGGAATACGCCGCCGCCGCCGCCGTGATGCGCGCGCGCTGCCACAAGGTCGCAGCCCCCGCAAATGCGATGGATATCGTCGGCACCGGCGGCGACGGCAAGGGCACGCTGAACATCTCGACCGCGACGGCCTTCGTGGTCGCAGGCGCGGGCGTGATCGTGGCCAAGCATGGCAACCGCAACCTGTCGTCCAAATCCGGCGCGGCGGATGCGCTGACACAGCTGGGCATCAACGTGATGATCCCGGCAAAGCACGTTGAAAAGGCGCTCAAAGAGGCCGGCATCTGCTTTATGATGGCGCCGATGCACCACCCTTCCATGGCCCATGTCGGCCCCGTGCGGGCAGAGCTTGGCACGCGCACAATCTTCAACATCCTTGGCCCTTTGACCAACCCTGCGGGCGTCAAACGGCAACTCACCGGCGCGTTTTCCCGCGATCTGATCCGGCCCATGGCGGAAACTCTGGGCGCTTTGGGGTCCGAGGCGGCGTGGCTGGTGCATGGCAGCGACGGCACGGACGAGCTGACGATCACCGGCATCAGCTGGGTCGCGGCGCTGGATATATCGGGCCGGATCACCGAATTCGAGGTGCATCCCGAGGAGGCGGGCCTGCCAGTGCACCCGTTCGAGCAGATTGTCGGCGGCTCGCCCGCCGACAACGCCACCGCCTTTCGCGCGCTGCTGGCAGGCAGGCCGTCGGCCTACAGGGATGCGGTCTTGTTGAACACGGCGGCCGCGCTGAAGGTTGCGGGGCGGGTCCAGACCCTGCGCGAAGGCGTTGAAATCGCACGCGAAAGCATTGACAGCGGAGCCGCGCGCGCCCGTGTCGACACGCTGGCCCGCATCACGCAGGAGGCGTGATCGTGATCCCCGCAGCATGGGCGCATCTGCCGTTCTTCGGGGCGCCTCATGCGGCGATCCTTCAAAGTCTTTCCCGCGAGGACGTCCCGATTTTTCCGTCCGAGGATCGCATTTTCCGTGCCCTCGATCTGTGTTCGCCCAAGGATACGCGGGTCGTTATCCTGGGTCAGGATCCCTATCATACCGCAGGCAAGGCTGACGGTCTGGCGTTTTCCATTCCCGACAGATTTGGTGGCAGGCTCGACAGCCTGGGCAATATCTTCAAGGAGTTGCAGGCCGATCTGAATGTGGTCCGCAGCCGAACCGACCTGACGGATTGGGCCCGACAGGGCGTTCTTTTGCTCAACACCGCGCTCACCGTTCCCAAAGGTCAAGCCAAGGGGCACGCCAGACTGGGCTGGTCGGCGCTGACCCGCGACGTGCTGCGCGTATTGTCGGATCGCCCCCGTGCATTCGTGCTCTGGGGCGGGCCTGCGCAGGGCTTTGCGCGCGACATCACCGGTGCCGATCACCTGATCGTGCAATCGGCACATCCCTCACCCTTGTCGGCTTATCGAGGCTTTTTCGGCTCGCGCCCCTTTTCGCGGGTCAATGACTGGCTTAAAACCCAAGGGCAGACGCCGATCGATTGGAGCGAGACATGACCATCCTTGACCGCATAAAGGCCTATAAACTCGACGAAATCGCAGCGGACAAGGCGGCGATGCCCTTGCCCGAGGTCGAGGCGCAGGCGCGTGACGCCCCGCCCGTGCGCCCCTTTGCCGACGCCCTTCGCCGGGCCAGCGCCGCAGGTTACGGGTTGATCGCGGAGATCAAGAAAGCCTCCCCCTCCAAAGGTCTGATCCGCGCGGATTTCGACCCCGCCACACTGGCCCGCGCCTATGCGGAGGGCGGCGCGACATGTCTCTCGGTGCTGACCGATACGCCCAGTTTCCAAGGGGCAAAATCCTATCTCACCGAGGCCCGCGCCGCCTGCAATCTGCCCGCATTGCGCAAGGATTTCATGTATGATCCCTATCAGGTCGTCGAGGCCCGGGCATTGGGCGCCGATTGCATCCTGATCATCATGGCCAGCGTATCTGACGCGCAAGCAGCAGAGCTTGAGGCCTGCGCCACGAACTGGGGCATGGATGCGCTGATCGAGGTGCATGACCGCGCGGAACTGGACCGCGCCTTGCGTCTGAAATCGCCCTTGATGGGCATAAACAACCGCAATCTCAATACATTCGAGACATCTCTTGATGTGACACGCAAACTTTCGCCCACAATTCCCTCTGATCGCATGGTTATTTCGGAATCCGGTCTGGCCACGGCGGCAGACCTGTCGGACATGGCCCGCCACAGCGCCCGCGCGTTCCTGATCGGCGAAAGCCTGATGCGGCAAGCGGATGTGACCGTCGCCACGCAAACGCTGCTGCGCAGCCCGGTGCCGGCATGAGCCTGACGCATTTCGACAAGGACGGCGCGGCGCATATGGTCGACGTGTCCGAAAAGCCGCAAACAGCGCGTATCGCCACCGCAGAGGCCCACATCAAAATGGCCCTGGAAACGCTTGATATTATTACCAAAGGCACTGCAAAGAAGGGCGATGTGATCGGTGTCGCACGGCTTGCCGGGATCATGGCCGCCAAACGCACCGCCGATCTGATCCCGCTCTGCCATCCGCTGCCGATCACCAAGGTCAGCGTCGATCTGACCCCCGATTCCGAATTGCCCGGCCTGCGGATCAGCGCCACGGTCAAGACCATCGGTCAGACCGGTGTCGAGATGGAGGCGCTGATGGCTGCCAGCACCACCGCGCTGACGGTTTATGACATGGCCAAGGCCGTCGACCGCGCGATGCAGATCGGTGGGCTGCGGGTGACGCTGAAAGATGGCGGAAAATCAGGGCGCTATGAACCAACATGATCTCGGTTTCGCAAGCACTTGATCACCTCTTTGCCAAGACGCATCCGCTGGACACCGAAGATGTTCCGCTGACCCAGGCGCTCGGTCGGACCTTGCGCGCGCCGGTCTTTGCAACGCGCGCCCAGCCCCCCTTTGCGGCCTCTGCGATGGATGGTTACGCGGTGGCCGACGTCGTTGCGGGCGACGTTCTGCCGGTCATTGGCGAGGCCGCGGCGGGCCATGGGTTTCGCAGCATTGTGACCAAAGGTCAGGCCGTGCGCATCTTTACCGGCGCGCCAGTGCCAGAGGGTGCAAACCGCGTCATCATTCAAGAGGATGTGACGCGCATCGGTGACACGATCACGGTGAATTCCGTCGAACAGGGCCGCAATATCCGCCCCGCCGGCAATGATTTTCCCGCTGGTCACAGGCTGGACGCGCCCTGCGTGCTGGGCCCCAACGACATCGCGCTGATTGCCGCGATGAACGCGCCTTGCGTGAGCGTCACGCGCAAACCAGTGGTTGCGATCCTGTCCACGGGGGACGAGCTGACGCTGCCTGGCGACACCCCCGGCCCCGACCAGATCACCGCTTCGAACACCTACGGGTTGCATGCGCTGCTCAGCACGCTGGGGGCCGATGCGCGGCTTTTGCCGATTGCGCGCGACACCCGGGCGTCACTGCGCGCGGCGTTCGATCTGACGCAGGGTGCCGACCTGATTGTGACGATCGGCGGCGCGTCGGTGGGCGACCACGATCTGGTCGCGGATGTGACGCAGGAACTGGGCATGCAGCGCGCCTTCTACAAGGTGGCGATGCGTCCGGGCAAGCCGTTGATGGCGGGCCAAATGGGCGACGCGCTGATGATCGGGCTGCCGGGAAATCCGGTGTCGGCGATGGTCTGCGGGCATGTGTTCGTGGCGCCGGTCATTCGCGCGATGCTGGGTCAGGGGGCGGCCGCTGCGCCGCGTCTCAGGGCCGTTCTGGCACAGGATATAGCCGAGAACGGGCCTCGCGAACACTACATGCGGGCGTCGCTGCGCGCTGATGGCTTGCGCCTGCACGACCGGCAGGACAGCGCCTTGCTCAGCGTTCTGGGGGCGTCAAATGCGCTGGCGATCCGGCCCGTCGGCGATCCTGCGCGCAAGGCGGGTGATCTGCTGGACTATCTGCCGATCTGAAGGGCCTAGCGACCGAAGTCGAAAAGTTATCCACAAACGCTTGACACAAAACAGGAACACAGATAGAACAAAGTGATATCCGAGGGAGTGGGCAATGCTGACGAAAAAGCAACTGGATTTGCTGGAATTCATTCACAAGCGGGTGTCGCGCGATGGTGTGCCGCCCAGCTTTGACGAAATGAAGGACGCGCTGGACCTGAGGTCGAAATCGGGGATTCACCGGTTGATCACCGCGCTCGAGGAACGTGGGTTCATTCGCCGCCTCGCCCATCGCGCCCGCGCCATCGAGATTGTGAAGCTGCCTGAGAACTTGGCGCAGCCCGGTCATGGAAGCGGTGGCGGTTTCACCCCGCGCGTGATCCATGGTGACCGCGTGGCGATGCCCGGACAGGCGCTGGCGGTCACGACGCTGGATGCAGTCGAATTGCCCAAACTGGGGCGGATCGCCGCGGGCGCGCCGATAGAGGCGCTCGATCATGACGTGCGCGTGACCGTGCCCGGCAGCATGGTGTCGCACCAGGGAACGCATTACGCGCTTGAGGTCAAAGGCGATTCGATGATCGACGCCGGGATAAACGACGGCGATGTGGTGGTCATCCGCGAGACATCCCACGCCGACAATGGCGATATCGTCGTGGCGCAGGTCGACGGTTACGAGGCGACGCTGAAACGGTTCCAGCGCAAGGGCGACATGATCGTGCTGGAGGCTGCGAACGAGGCCTACGAATCGCGGATGCTGCCCGAAGGTCAGGTCAAGGTGCAGGGTCGTCTGGTCGGGTTGATCCGCACCTATTGATCCGGGCCTGTTGATCCGCACCTATTGATCCGGGCCTCTTGATCCGTTCCTGTTGTGATCGTGTCGCCGATAATGCGGCGTCGATCAGGTGAGCTTGCGTCTAGCGCGCCGACCAGGGCCGCGATCCGGCGTGATCGCGGGCGGTCACGATCTGGGGTTTGCCATCTTTGATTCGCAAGGCAAGACCTCCGTCCCGGCGCAGGCGATTGACGTCCCAATGATCGCAGGGCAAGGCGGGGCCGGTATGAGCGACGCTGAAAATCACCACCTCGTCCGGGCTGCATCCCTCAAAGGCTGCCAGACCGCGTTTTCCCAGAACATGCGTGATGCGCCCGCCTTCCCAGACAAACGACCGGCTGAGCGGCTCGGATGCGGGCCAGCGTTCGGCGGCCAGATATTGATCGGCACCGTCGCCATCGTTCTCGAGCCATGAACGCGCGATAAATCCTCCGCCTCTGGGCTTGCTCAGGGCGCGGCCTTCGGGGGTCATCACACCCACCAGCGCGCCGGTGCCCGCCACCAGAACCGCCGGACGTTCGGTCTGCACCCACAGCACGAAGGCCAGCACGATCGGTGCCAGCCCCCAGATCCGCCCGCGCCCCTGCCAGATCGTGATGAAGAGCCCCCCCAGCGCCATGACCGGCAAGACAGCAGGCCCTGGGCTGGGCAGATGATGCACGGACCCGGACCAGCTTTGCACTTGATGCGCCACGGTCAGGATCCATTCCAGCCCCAGACCCATGATCCAGAAGCCGATCCAGTCCAGACCGAACGGCATCAGGACCGCGGCCAGCACCGCGGCCGGCATCACCAGAACCCCCATCAGCGGCACGGAAATCAGGTTGGCGACCATGCCGTAGCTGGACATGTAGTTGAAATGCGCGGCCCCCACCGGAAATGTCGCCACGTCCGACACCAGCGACGACACGAAAACCCCCATGGCAGGGCCCATCCAAAGGGGAAGCTTGCCCTCGATCCGCCAGTCGCGCATCGCGCCGAAGACGGCGACCAGCGCGGTCGTCGCGGCGAAGGACATCTGAAATCCGGGGCTGAGCAAGGCTTCGGGCCGCAGCGCCAGCACGATGAGCGCGGCCATGGCGACCGCCCGCAGGCTGAGCGCGCGGCGGTCGACCAGAATGGCCCCCAGCGCCACGGCGACCATGATGAAGGCGCGTTCGGTCGACACGTTGCCGCCCGAGAGCGCGAGATAGCCCGCAGCGGCGATCAGCGCGCCGATGGCCGCGATTTTCTTGACCGGCCAGCGCAAGGCGACCCGTGGCATCAAGGCGAACCCGGCCCGCAAACCGCCAAAGACCACGCCCGCAAGCAGCCCCATGTGCAGCCCCGAAATGGCGATCAGATGCGCCAGATTTGTGTCGCGCAGCGCCTGTAAAGTCTCCTGCCCCATGCCGGAGCGGTCGCCGGACACGATGGCGGCGGCAAAGGCACCGCGTTCACCGGGCAGCGCCGCCTGCACCCGCGCCGACAGCCACATGCGGGCGGAAAAGATGCGCAGGTCATCCTCGGGCGGGCTGAGCGCCAGCACGGGCACGCGGGTATAGCCGACCGCGCCGACGCGCTGAAACCAGGCGTGGCGCGAGAAATCGAAACCGCCGGGTTCGGCCGCGCCGGATGGCGGCGACAGATGGCCTGTGGTCATGATGCGCAGCCCCGGCTGCGGCGCAACAAAGCCCTGATCGCCGTGCAGCGAGACGCGCACGCGGGTCGGCACGCGCCCCGGGTTCATCCGTTCGAGCACCACGCGGTCGAGCGTCAGCCGAACCGCGTCCGAGCCGGAGCGGTCGATACCGACGATCCGGCCCTCGATCGGGCCGTAATAGCGAAACTCCAGCACCGGACCGGCCACCCAATGGGCGCGCAGCCCCGCCAACCCCGTGCCCAGCATCACCAGGGCGACAACGCAGACCAGCGGGCCGCAGACCGGCCCCAGCCGACCTTGGGTGACCGCCGCAACAGCGCCGACGGCTGCCAGGGGCCACAGGATCCAGAGCGCAGGTTCGGTCATCAATGAGAAATAAAGCCCGATGCCGCAGGCCAGACAGACCGGTGCCCAAGGGAACAGATGCCCTTGCTGCCCCAGCAACAGCGCGTCAAAGCGGATGCGTACGCCCATGCTTGTCCTGATCCCGTCCGCCCGTTAAGGGTTTGGCAAGGGTAAACCCCCATAGCTTTCCAAAAGGTTAACGCATCCCATGTCTCAGCCTGTCGTCACCCGTTTCGCCCCCTCGCCCACGGGCTTTCTGCATATCGGCGGGGCGCGCACGGCGCTGTTCAACTGGCTTTATGCGCGCGGGCGGGGCGGGAAATTTCTGTTGCGGATCGAGGATACAGACCACGCCCGGTCCACGCCAGAGGCGACACAGGCCATTCTGGACGGGATGGATTGGCTGGGGCTCGGGTATGACGGTGCCGCCACGTCGCAGGCCGAAGGTGCTGCGCGTCATGCCGAGGTGGCGCATGCGCTGCTGGCCAAGGGGGCTGCCTATAAGTGTTTCTCAAGCCAGGAAGACATCGCCGCCTTTCGGGACGCCGCACAGGCACAAAAGCGCAGCACGCTGTTTCAAAGCCCGTGGCGCGATGCCGACCCCGACACCCACCCCGACGCGCCGTTCGTGATCCGCCTGCGCACCGCGCAAGAGGGCACGACCGTGATCCGCGACAGGGTTCAGGGCGACGTGACCATCCGCAACGACCAGCTCGACGACATGATCCTGCTGCGCAGCGATGGCACGCCGGTCTATATGCTGGCGGTGGTGGTCGACGATAACGACATGGGCGTCACGCATGTCATCCGGGGCGACGATCATCTGAACAATGCGGCGCGCCAGATGGGGATTTATCAGGCGATGGGCTGGGACGTGCCGGTCTGGGCGCATATCCCGCTGATCCACGGACCGGACGGCAAGAAGCTGAGCAAGCGGCACGGCGCTTTGGGTGTCGAGGATTACCGCGCCGTGGGCTATCCGGCGGCGGCGATCCGCAACTATCTGGCCCGGCTGGGCTGGAGCCATGGCGACGACGAGTTCTTCACCGATGCGCAGGCGCGCGACTGGTTCGATCTGGACGGAATCGGCAAATCGCCCGCCCGGTTCGATTTCAAAAAGCTCGACAACCTAAGCGGGCAGCACATGGCTGCCGCCGATGATGCCGCGTTGCAGCGTGAACTTGATGAATTTCTGAGCGCAACCGGGCAACCGGCCCTGAGCCCCGCACAAAAAGTTGGTCTGGGCCGTGCGCTCTATTGCCTCAAGGACCGGGCGCGCAATTTTCCTGATCTTCTTGAAAAAGCGCACTTTATCCTGACCGAAAGCCCGATCGTGCCGGACGGGAAAGCCGCCGGGGCGCTGACCCCCGTATCCCGTGGTATACTGGCAGAATTGACGCCGCATCTGCAAGGTGCTACGTGGACGCGTGAGGAACTCGAAGCGGTTACGACCAGAATCGCTGAGGCGCATGAGGTGAATTTCGGCAAGCTGGCGGGCCCGATGCGCGCCGCTCTTGCCGGTCGTAATGTTACGCCCAGTGTCTTTGACATGATGCTTGTTCTGGGGCGGGAAGAGACCTTGTCTCGCCTGGCCTGGGCCGCGACCGATCCTGCGGGTTAACCGCGCGGTAAGGTTGTTTGACGTAGGACGCTTTTGGCCCGGTGCCCGAGGCCGCAAGACAAAGGAATTTCCATGGCCGAGACTTCAAAAAACGCGACGCTGACCATCGGTGACAAGCATTACGACCTGCCGATGCATTCGCCGACCGTGGGACCGGATGTCATCGACATTCGCAAGCTTTATGCTCAGGCGGGTGTATTCACTTATGATCCCGGCTTTACCTCAACTGCGGCTTGCGACAGCACCATCACCTTCATCGACGGTGACAAGGGCGAATTGCTGCATCGCGGCTATCCGATCGACCAGCTGGCGGGTAAATCGCATTACCTGGAAGTGTGTTATTTGCTGCTTTACGGCGATCTGCCCTCGGCTGTCGCGTTGGAAGATTTCGAAAACCGCGTGACCCATCACACGATGCTGCACGAACAGATGCAGTATTTCTTCCGCGGGTTCCGTCGCGACGCGCATCCGATGGCCATCATGGTGGGCGTGGTCGGCGCGATGTCGGCGTTTTATCCCGACAGCACCGACATTTCGGACCCGTGGCAGCGCGAGGTTGCCTCGATCCGGCTGGTCGCCAAGATGCCGACGATTGCGGCCTGGGCCTATAAATATTCCATCGGACAGCCGTTCGTCTATCCGTCGAACGATCTGGATTATGCGTCCAATTTCCTGCGCATGTGCTTTGCCGTTCCGGCCGAGGATTACGTGGTTGACCCTATTCTGGCCCGCGCGATGGACCGTATCCTGACCCTGCATGCGGATCATGAGCAGAACGCATCGACATCGACCGTGCGGCTGGCGTCCAGCTCGGGTGCCAACCCGTTCGCCTGTATCGCGGCCGGTATTGCCTGCCTTTGGGGGCCCGCCCATGGCGGCGCCAATCAGGCCTGCCTCGAGATGCTGCGCGAGATCGGCACGCCCGACCGCATCCCCGAATTCATCGCCCGCGCCAAGGACAAGAACGATCCGTTCCGCCTGATGGGCTTTGGCCACCGAGTTTACAAAAACTTCGACCCGCGCGCCAAGGTAATGAAGCAATCGGCTGACGAAGTTCTCGAACTGTTGGGGATCGAGAACAATCCGACGCTGCAAGTCGCCAAGGAGCTCGAGCGTCAGGCGCTGGCCGATCCTTATTTTGCCGAGAAGAAACTCTTCCCGAATGTGGATTTCTATTCCGGCATCATCCTCGAGGCGATGGGCTTTCCGACGTCGATGTTCACGCCGGTCTTTGCGCTCAGCCGCACCGTCGGCTGGATTTCACAGTGGAAAGAGATGATCGCCGATCCGCAGAACAAGATCGGGCGGCCCCGGCAGCTATATCTTGGTGAGACGGCACGCGATTACGTGGATATCGAAAATCGCTGAGCCCCTGACAGGGTGCATGATGACACGATCTGGCCCGGGCATCTGATGCGCCGGGTCATTTTCATGCGGGGGCCGCGGACACAGGCGCGATGCGTCGGGCGTGGGTCAGGGCCTTGGGTCAGCGCCCTTCATACCTTGCAGGGCGTTTTTCGAGGAAGGCCACGACGCCTTCCTTGAAATCACGGGTCTTGCCGCACGCGCCCTGCAAACGCGCCTCGAGCGCCAATTGCGTCTCGAGATCGTTGCCCAGACTGGCGCGCATCGCGCTTTTGATATGCGCGTAAGCCACCGACGGACCCTGCGCCAGATGCGCCGCGCGGGCGCGCCAATGGGTGTCGAACGCATCGTCCTCGATCGCTTCGTAGATCATGCCCCAGTCGTTGGCCTGCCGCGCGCTGATCCGGTCGGCGAAAAGCGCGGCCCCCATCGCCTTGGCCAGACCCATCTGACGCGGCAGAACCCATGTTCCGCCCGCATCCGGTATCAGGCCGATGCGTGTAAACGCCTGAAGGAAAAACGCGCTCTCGGACGCGATGACCACGTCGGCGGCCAAGGCCAGATTGGCCCCCGCGCCCGCAGCAGCACCGTTCACAGCACAAATCGTCGGACGCGGACAATCGACGATGGCGCGCAGCATCGGCATATATTCGTCGCGCAGAATCCGCTCCAAATCCAGCGTCGCCGCAGAGCCACGATCGCTCAGATCCTGACCCGAGCAGAACGCGGGCCCCGCCCCGGTCAGCACCACCACCCGCGCATGATGGCCACCCGCCTTGACCGCATCGGTGATCTCGGCGCGCATCTGCGTATCCAGCGCGTTCATGATGTCGGGCCGGTTCAGGGTGATCACCGCGATATCGTCGGTGATGTCGAGGGTGATGGTGTCGTAGATCATGGCGGCTCTCCTGCTTTGGGGCATCTGACGCAGGCGACGCGCCAAACGCAACGCCAAACGCAGCATTACATCCGGTCCTTGAGGGGGCGTTGCCTGCGCGAAGCCAAGCCGCGTGCGCCAGCCGCTCTGGCGTCATTTGGGCGCGCAAGGCTCAGGTCTGGCATCAGCTGGCGATTGAGTGAGCTTCAGATTCCAATGGCGCGCGATGCATCATCGCCCGGCGTCAGTCGTTCATCAATTCCGCGAGCCGCTTTCGCTCGGCTTCGCTGAGCGTGCCACCGGCCTCGGGGGCCGAAGCCCGGTTGCGCACGTAGCTTGCACCGATGCCCCCCGCCGTCAGCAGCATCAACGGACCCGCCGCCCAAAGCAACCAGTTGGACCCGCCAAACGTAGGTTTCATCAGCACAAACTCGCCGTAGCGTTCGACGATAAAGTCGAGAGCCTCATCGTCGCTATCCCCTGACACCAGTCGTTCGCGCACCAGAAGACGCAGGTCGCGGGCCAGAGAGGCGTTCGATTCGTCGATGCTTTCGTTCTGGCAGACCAGGCAGCGCAACCCGCGTGACAGATCGCGCGCCCGCTCTTCCAGACGCGGATCATCAAGCACCTCGTCAGGTTGCACCGCCTGAACCGGCGTCGACAGCATCAGTGCCGCCGTCAGAATGCAGGACGGCCACGTCACCCGATGCTGCCAAAAGACGCTCATTCCGCCGGCACTCCGCCCGCCGTGGGCAGCGTCTTGCGTGCGCCCGCGGCGACCCGGTAGCGTCGGTCGGTCAGAGACAGCAGGCCACCCAGCGCCATGATGATACACCCGGCCCAGATCCAGCCCGCCAGCGGCTTGATATAGGTGCGCACCACCCAGCCACCATCGTCCTGCTGGTCGCCAATCACGACATAGACGTCCCGCAGGAAGCGGTAGTCGATCGAGGCTTCGGTCGTGGGCATCTGCGCCACAGGATAGTTGCGCTTTTCCGGGTTCAGAACAGCCTGCTCAACCCCGTTGCGATAGAGATGCACATCCCCCATGACCGACATATAATTCGGCCCCTCGACCTGGCGCACATCGCGCAATTCAAGCTCGAACGCGCCGACCTCGAACCGCTCTCCGATCTGGGCCACGCGGATATCCTCCACGTCCCAGGCCAAGATCCCCGAGATACCGATGAACAGAATTCCCATGCCCGAATGGGCCGTCATCTTGCCCCAATCCGCGCGAGGCAGCCGCCAGAGCCGTCCCAGATCACGATTCTGCCCGGTGCGGCCCACCAGATCGGTCATCGCACCCGCGATGATCCAGACACCCAGAAACAGCCCCACAGGCCCGAGCAAGCTGCGCCCGGTCTGCATCGCCCAGGCCAGACCCGCCAGGCAGACCGCCAGCCCCAAGGCAGGCAACAGCGACCGCATCGCACGGGCCGGTTTTGCCCGTTTCCACGACAGCATCGACCCCAGCGGCAGCAGCAGACCCAGCGCCATCATGAACGGTGTGAACGCCATGTCGAAGAACGGTGGCCCGACGCTCAGTTTACGGTCCCAGAGCATTTCGGCCACCAATGGCCACATCGTGCCGACGAAGACCACGAAACACGACACGGCAAGCAGGACATTGTTGGTCACGATCGCCGATTCGCGGCTGACCACGCCGAACACGCCCTTGGCTTGCATCGCCCCTGCCCGCGCGGCGAACAGCGTCAGACCGCCGCCCGTAAAGAACACGAGGATCATCAGGATGAAGACGCCCCGCTCGGGGTCCGTGGCAAAGGCATGGACGCTTGTCAGCAGGCCCGAGCGGACAATGAATGTCCCGATGAGCGAGAAGCCGAACGCCAGAATGGCAAGCAGAATAGTCCACGATTTCAGCGATTCGCGTTTTTCCACCACGATTGCGGAATGCAGCAAGGCTGTCGCCAAAAGCCACGGCATGAACGACGCATTCTCGACCGGATCCCAGAACCAGAAGCCACCCCAGCCAAGCTCATAATAGGCCCACCAGGACCCAAGCCCGATGCCGATTGTCAGAAACACCCACGCGGCCAGCGTCCACGGGCGCACCCAGCGCCCCCAGGCGGCATCGACGCGGCCTTCGATCAGCGCGGCGATGGCAAAACTGAAGCAGATGCTCAGCCCGACATAGCCCAGATAAAGAAACGGCGGATGCAACGCGAGCCCCGGATCCTGCAAAAGCGGATTCAGGTCCTGACCATTGAATGGCGGCACCGCAAGGCGCAGAAATGGGTTGGAGGTAAAGAGGATAAAGGCGAAAAACGCAACAGAAACGGACGATTGAACCGCCAACACACGCGCACGCAAGGTGGGGGGCAGATTGCCGCCGAACCACGCCGCCATCGCGCCGAAGAGCGTCAGAATAAGCACCCACAGCAACATCGAGCCTTCGTGATTGCCCCATGTTCCGCTGATCTTGTAGATCATCGGTTTGGCCGAATGCGAGTTCAGCACCACCAGTTGGAGCGAAAAGTCCGACACCACAAAGGCATAGACCAGCGCACCGAAACTGAACGCGGTCAGCAGGAATTGCGCGGATGCCGCGGGTTCGGCGACGGCCATCCACCCCGGCCAGCGTTTGTGCGCACCGACAAGAGGGACAACCGTCTGAACGCATGCGACCAGAAAGGCGAGGATTAGGGCGAAGTGACCAAGTTCTGTAATCATTCCGCAATTCTAGGGCCAAGATCGCGCTTCGCCAATCATAATCGACGCGAATTGCGGATCACATTGTCGTGGGTTACGCCGCCCGCTGACGCCGCCAATCGTCCAGCGCCGCATTGTCCGTCGGTGCGATCACCTGGGCTGTGATTGCGGCGTCGGTTCGGGTATCGGCGACACCCGGCGTGCCGTCGCGCATTGCCTCAAGGCTTTCCACAGAGCGGATAATCTGCGGAACCGCCTTCATGGTCTGCGCCAACTGTGCCTGAAACGCCTGACCCTTGATCTGATGCCGCGCGCCAAAATAGAACGACACGATGGCCCCCAAGAGCCACCAAAGCGGCTCTGGCACCAGCGCGATTCCGGTCATCCGCGCGGCAAACCAAACCGGATCCACCATCGCCGCGACAAAAAGCCCCAGCGTGCCCAGTGCCATTGCCGGACGCGGCACCCGGTTGACCGCATCCATCACCCGGTCGAACAGCCCGCGTTGCGGCGACGCGAATTCGCGGCCAAATTGCGCCAGGGCCTCGCCGCGCAGCCCCGCGTCACGGCCTGCCTGCGCCTCGGCATTGACGCGGAACACTTCGGCGGTTTCAGCCACCACATTGCGGCCCGACCCGAAAACCAGAGAAAAAACCCGCTCGATCAACCCCATGACGCCGTCCTTTGTGCAAATGCCGTATCGCTCAGATGATAGCGCCCTGAGATGAATTCCTCGGCGCGCCTGATCCAGCCACCCTTGCCGCCATTGCGACTGCGGGCGAATTTGCGGCTGGCGACGCGTCTGTCTGCAAGGCGAAAGTAATAATTGCGCCGCGCGATCCCGTAGGCATCGACCAGATGGCCCGGGGCCATCTGCATCGCCTGCTTCGTCGCGGCAATGGTCTGCGGGCCCACGACGCCGTCGACGCTGACGCTTTGGCCCATCTGGGTCAGCAGGCGTTGCAGGATCTTGACCGCATTGCCGCCCGCGTTGACATACATGTCGAACACCGTCGCGTGCAGCGGTTCGGGCAGCTCGGCCAGACGCGGCTGATCAAAATAATGTCTGATAAAGATATCAACGGCTTGCGCGCGGCTGAGCCGTTTGACATCCGCCACGTTCACCGCACCGTCGCCGGTCAGGTCAAGCCCCAGACGCCGCATCGTGTGGATGGTCACGCCAAAATTCGTGGCCCCGCCCGGATCGTCCGGGTCGTTCACAAAGCCGCCCTCTCGGACGACGATTTCCTCGGCAATCTGCCTGATAGTTCTGGATTGTGCGCTCATGGCGACCCTCGCGTCTGATGGATGGACCCGTCAGTCGCAAGGGAAGCGTATATTCGGTTAAGACTTTGCCAGCGATGCGCGCGGCCCTAGCCTTCGGGTACGCGGTAGACGCCTTGCTCCTTGAGCGCGTCGGCGACCTCTTTGGGCATGTATTTCTCATCGTGTTTGGCAAGGATTTCAGAGGCTTCGAAAACCCCGTTGATATAGCGCCCGGTGCCGACCATACCTTCGTTCTCGGTAAAGAGATCAGGCAACACGCCCTTATAGATCACCGGAACCGTGGCGCCACCGTCCGTCACCCGAAACGTCACCGCCTGCCCCTGGCCGCGGATGATCGAGCCTACTTCGACCAGCCCGCCGATGCGGAACACTTCGGTCTCTTTCGGCGGCTCTGCCATCACCTGTGAGGGCGACCGGAAAAAGTTGATCCCGTCGCGCATCCCATAGCCGATCAGCCCGGTCGAGATGATCAAAGCCACTGTCGCCACGGCCACAACCTGAATCCGCCGCTTTTTCTTGAGCGTTTTCATGCCTCTGAAGCCCCTTATCTATATTGTTCGCGGAGTCACGGAAAGCAGGGCGCCAACATCAGCCCTGCCGTCTCTTCCTCATGTAACATCAAATTGGCATTCTGCAACGCCTGCCCTGATGACCCTTTGCACAGATTGTCGAGCGCACCGACAATGATCGCCCGCCCTGCGATGCGATCACCGGTCACGCCGATATGGCAAAAATTCGATCCGCGCACGTGATGCGTATCAGGGGTTTCGCCAAACGGCAGCACATGGATGAACGGCTCGTCGGCATAGGCGGCGGTCAGCGTGTCATGCACCGTCTGCGCCTCCCCCGACACATAGGTCGTGGCCAGAATGCCCCGGTTGGCGGGGATCAGATGCGGGGTGAACTGCACGCGCACCTCGCGCCCCGCCAGGGCGCTGAATTCCTGATCGAATTCGCCCAGATGCCGGTGCGTGCCGCCGACGGCATAGGCGCGATACCCTTCGCTCAGCTCGGCATGCAGCAATCCTTCCCTGAGCGACCGCCCCGCGCCGGACACCGCGCATTTCATGTCGAGAATGATGTCATCGAGGTCAATCACACCCGCCCCGATCAGAGGCCGCAGCACAAACTGCCCCATGGCAGCGTTACAGCCCGTGCCCGCCACCAGCCGCGCGCCCCTGATGGCCTCGCGATAGAATTCGGTAAGGCCGTAAACAGCCTCATTCTGCATCTCGGTGGCGGCATGCGGGTTGCCATACCATTTTTCATATTCGCCGGGGTCGCGCAGCCGGAAATCGGCGCTCAGATCAACGATTTTCAAATCAATCGGCAGCGCCGCGATCACCTCTTGCGAGGTTTTGTGCGGCAGCGCGCAAAAGCACAGGTCGATGGCCGAGAAATCAATCTGGTCGATCGTCACCAGATCCGGCAGGTCGAGATGCCGCAGATGCGGGAACACCTCGGCCATGCCTTGGCCCGCCTTGGAATTGGCCCCAAGCGCCGCGATGCGCATGCTCGGATGGGTGGCGATCAGCCGGATCAGCTCGGCCCCGGTATAGCCCGAGGCGCCAAGGATTGCGATATCATGTGTCATGTCGGTCTTTCGGATCAAAGGCTTGGGCCCAAATTCGGGCTATCGTGCGGACTCAAACTCGATCCGTCGTCGCAGAAATTGCGTGGCCCGGTCCGACACACGTTTGGCATCACCCGTGGTCAGGAACCGCGAAGCCCCTGCACCGCTCATGGCCGGATGCCGCGTCAGGTAATCGGCCAGCGCATCGGCCACCAGTTGCGGTTGCGAATAGACCGTGACGTCCGCGCCCAGCGCGTCGCGGAAAATCTCCTCGACCAGCGGATAATGCGTGCAGCCCAGCACAGCAGCATCGGGTTCGGGCATCTTGCGCTTCAAAGCCTCCACATGGCCGCGCACCAGCGCCTCGGCAAGGATCATGTCACCGTCCTCGATGGCGTCGACCACACCGCCGCAGGCCTGCGCCTCGACATCCACGCCGATGGCCCGAAACGCCAGTTCGCGCTGAAACGCGCGGCTGCGCACCGTCGCGGGCGTTGCAAAAAGTGCCACGTTGCGCACGGCCACCTCGCGCGGCGGCGAATTGTCGCCCCATTGGCGTTCCGTCAACGCCTCGATCAGCGGCACGAACACGCCCAGCACCCGTTTGCCCGCAGGCACGCCCGCCTCCTGCATCCGGCGCAGCGCCACGGCGGACGCGGTGTTGCACGCAAGGACCACCAGATCGCAGCCATCGTCCCACAAATGCGTCACGGCGGTCTGCGTCAGCGCATGCACATCCTCGGCGTCGCGCACGCCGTAGGGCGCATGCGCGTTGTCGCCGTAATAGACGAAACCCGTGTCGGGCAGCCGGGCCATGGCCGCGTCCAGCACCGTCAGACCGCCCAGACCGCTGTCGAATATTCCCACCGCCATCGCGATTTGCCTTGCCTGATCAAGCCCTTGGACGGGCGTTTTTCTCTTCGAATTCGAACCCGTAGGCGTAGGACGCATAGGGGATTGGCGACAGGTCATAGGTGGCTTTGCGCAGAAAGTCCATCAGCACACGGCTGTCTGTCACGCGCGCGGCGAGATAGCGCAACGCCTGCTTGCGGGTCTTGAGATTCCGCTGCACCGCATCGTGGGTTTCGTCAAAGCTGACTGGCAAAATCACGCGGTTCGGACCCTGCGCCTTTTGAAGGACGCTGTTGGCGAGGCTGCGAAAATCACCGCGCACCACCGACAGGATATGCCCCATCATCAGCCTATCCGGTATGCCGCAGGGATGATTGGCGATCACGATAAGCGGGCGACGTGACGCCGTTTCTGCATCGGGCGATCCCTTGGTGGGCTCACGCTTTCTAAAACGATTGCCGTATTGTGACCAGCAAAGATGAAGCGGTTGTGACGTTATTCCGCCGCTTGCCGGATTGGCGTGCCCCCCGCCCTGATCTGCGCCAGCAAGGTTTCGCGCTGCTTGGCGGCCTTCGCCTCGTTCGCCTGCTTGACCGGACCAAAGCCGCGTATATCCAGCGGCAGCCGCGCCAGCGCCACGATCGCCTCCCGCGTGGCATCGCTCAGCAGCGGCAGAACCTCGGCCATGTCCCGCTCGTATTGCGCGATCAGGCGGCGCTCCATCTTGCGCTCAGCCGTATAGCCAAAGGGGTCCAGCGGCGTGCCGCGCAGCTTTTTCAGTCGGCTCAGCAGCTTCATCGGCTTGAGGATCCACGCGCCGAACTGCCTCTTTGCAGGCCGCCCGTCGGGGCCCTTTTTGGCCAGAAACGGCGGGGCGAGATGAAAGGTCGGTTTGAACGCGCCATCGAACTGCGCGGCGGCCTTTGCCTGCGTATCCAGCATCAGCCGCGCCACCTCGTATTCGTCCTTGTAGGCCAGCAGCTTGTGATAGCCAAGCGCGACGGCCTCACGCAGGCCCGCATCGTCGATCCTGTCCAGCATCTTGCCGTAGCGCCGCGCCAGCCGTTTGCCCTGATAGGCGATCAGATGGTCGCAGCGGAACGCGATGCGCGCCTCCGGCGTCTTTGGCAATGCGACAACCTCGGCCTGACCCACGCGCGCGGCCTCCTCCGGAAACAGAACCGCCCAGCGCCCGATCTGAAACGCGCGCAGGTTTTTCTCGACCGCAGCCCCGTTCAGCACCACCGCCTCGCCAATCGCATCGAGGCTCAGCGGCAGCAGCCCGCGCTGCCACGCCGCCCCCAGCAGCATCATGTTGGAAAAGATCGAATCGCCCATAGTCGCCCGCGCCAGATCGGTGGCGTCGAACATGACAAGATCATCGCGCAGCCGCGCCTCGAGCGCCATCTGCAGCCGGTCCACCGGCAGGGTGAATTCGGTATCGCGGGTGAAATCGCCGGTGGTGATCTCATGCGCGTTGACCACGCCGCCGGTGCGCCCCGTCCGCATCAGGCCCAGCGTCTTGGCGCCCGCGCTGACCACCAGATCGCCGCCGATCAGCGCGTCGCATTCGCCTGTGGCCACGCGTATGGCGCTGATGTCCTCGGGCGCGTTAGCCAGGCGGCAATGGATGCTCACTGCACCGCCCTTCTGCGCGAGGCCCGCCATTTCCATCATGCCGGCCCCCTTGCCGTCGATCTGTGCGGCCTGCGCCAGCACCGCGCCGATGGTCACGACACCGGTGCCGCCGACACCCGTGATGACGACGTTCCAGGTGCCGTCGATCACCGGCAGGACAGGTTGCGGCAGATCGGGCAAGGTCAGCGCTGCGGTGGGGGTCTTTTTGGGCTGAGCGCCATCCAAAGTCACAAACGACGGGCAGAAGCCCTTGAGGCAGGAGAAATCCTTGTTGCAGGCGGATTGGTCGATGGCCCGCTTGCGGCCCAGCTCGGTCGGAGCGGGCACGATCGCCACGCAATTGCTCTGCACCCCGCAATCGCCGCAGCCTTCGCAAATGTCGGTATTGATCAGGATCCGCTTGTCGATATCGGGAAAGCTGCCGCGCTTGCGCCGACGCCGCTTTTCCGCCGCACAGGTCTGGACATAGACGATGGCGCTGACGCCCTTGTGCTGGCGGTAAGCCTCTTGCACCGCGCCCAGATCGGCGCGTTCATGGAGCTGTGCCCCGGCAAACGCCTTCAGATCGACGTCTTCCTTCTCGTCATAGACCACAGCCACATGGGCAACCCCCATCGCGCGCAATTCGGCGACGATCCGCGGCGCATCGAGGCCGCCGTCGTTGCCCTGCCCGCCGGTCATCGCCACCGCGTCGTTGTAGAGGATCTTGTAGGTGATGTTTGTCCCCGCACCGACCGCCGCGCGGATCGCCTGTATCCCCGAATGGTTATAGGTTCCGTCGCCGATGTTCTGGAACACGTGGTCGCGGGTCGAAAACGGTGCCTCGCCGATCCAGTTCGCCCCTTCGCCGCCCATATGGGTGAATCCCGTCGTCTCGCGGTCCATCCATTGCACCATGTAGTGACAGCCGATTCCTGCATAGGCGCGCGACCCTTCGGGCAGCTTGGTCGAGGAATTATGCGGGCATCCGGCGCAGAAATAGGGCGTGCGGCTGGCGATGTCCTCGGCATTGTCGGCTTGTCGCGCTTCGGCCAATGCTTGCAACCCGGCGCGCAGCCCATCGGTGTCGCGGCCTTCCTCGATCAGGATATCGCCCAGTTTCTGCGCGATCCACACCGGATCCAGAACACCGCGCGTCGGGAACAATTCCTCGCCGTGCATCGAGCCTGCGCCACCGCCCTTGTGCCAGCCATAGACGCGGCAATGCGCATCGCTGAACAAAGCCTCCTTGACCTGCACTTCGATCAGCTTGCGCTTTTCCTCGACCACCACGATCAGGTCCAGCCCCTCGGCCCAGGTGTGAAAACCGCGCATATTCAGAGGAAAGGTCTGCCCGACCTTGTAAGTGGTCACGCCCAGCCGCTCGGCCTCAACCGCGTCGATGTTGAGCAAGGACAGGGCATGCACCAGATCCAGCCAGTTCTTGCCCGCCGCCACAAAGCCGATCTTGGCACCGGGTTTGCCCCAGACCCGCTTGTCCATTTTATTGGCATGCGAAAACGCCTCGGCGGCAAAGCGTTTGTGGTCGATCATCCGCGCCTCCTGCGCGTGCGGCGTGTCGATCAGGCGGATGTTCAGCCCGCCTTCGGGCATCGCAAACTCAGGCCGCACCAGCGACATCCGGTCCGGGCGACCGTCGACGACGCTCGTCACCTCGACCGTGTCCTTCATCGTCTTGAGCCCGACCCAAAGCCCACAAAACCGCGAGAGTTCAAAGCCGTAGATGCCGTAATCCAATATCTCCTGCACCCCGGCAGGCGACACCACGGGCATATAGGCATCGACCATCGCCCATTCGCTCTGGTGCAATACTGTCGACGATTCGCCGGTATGATCGTCGCCCATCGCCATCAAAACGCCGCCATTGGCCGCAGATCCCGCCATATTGGCATGCCGCATCACGTCGCCGGACCGGTCGATCCCCGGACCTTTGCCATACCAAAGACCAAAGACGCCGTCATAACGCCCCTCGCCGCGCAATTCCGCCTGCTGCGCGCCCCAAAGCGCGGTCGCCGCCAGATCTTCGTTCAGCCCGGGTTGAAAGGTCACGTCATGCGCGGCGAGCGCCTTACCCGCGCGGGTCATCTGCAAATCGACCGCGCCCAGCGGCGACCCGCGATAGCCCGTGACCAGACCGGCGGTATTCAGCCCAGCCGTCCTGTCGCGGGCCTTTTGCATCAGCATCAGCCGCACCAACGCCTGCGTGCCGTTGAGCAAAACCGGCGACCTGGACAGATCGAACCGGTCGTTCAGACTGATTTCTTTGGACATGAGCCACACCTCGCGCTGCGATAAACGTCAATAATAGGTCACATAAGCTGACCCGCATAGGGAAAAATACGCGCCGCCCCCTGTGACCCCGTCATCGTTCCTATATAGCATGGGTCGAAAGCCTGGTGTGAGGATATGAGAAAGATGGGTATGGATTGGGACAAGCTGCGCATTTTTCATGCCGTGGCCGATGCGGGCAGCCTGACCCATGCGGGCGACGTGCTGCACCTGTCGCAATCGGCGGTCAGCCGTCAGGTCCGCGCGCTCGAGGAGTCGCTGAATGCCACGCTCTTTCACCGCCATGCGCGCGGTCTGATCCTGACCGAACAGGGCGAATTGCTGTTCGATGCGACCAGCGCCATGATCAAACGTCTCGATACGGCCGCCGCACGCATCCGTGACAGCGAGGAAGAGGTGTTCGGCGAGTTGAAAGTCACCACGACCACCGGCTTCGGCACGCTCTGGCTCGCCCCCCGCCTGCCCAAATTCTACGCGCAATTTCCAGATCTGAACATCGACCTGATGCTGGAGGAACGCGTGCTCGACCTGCCGATGCGCGAGGCCGACGTGGCCATTCGCATGAAAGAGCCGTCACAGGCCGACCTGATCCGCAAACGCCTGATGTCGGTGCGGATGCGGCTTTATGCGGCACCGGGCTATCTGGAGCAGAACCCGGAGCCCAAGCGCCCCGAGGATCTGGCAAGTCACCGACTGATCTGCCAGAATCCGCGGTCGTTTCAGGTCGGCGCGGGCAAGAACCTCGTTCAGATGCTGATGACCTACGACATCCAGTCCTTTCTCTGGGTCAACAATTACTTCGGCGTCCTGCAGGCGGTGATCAACAACCTCGGCATCGGGATCCTGCCCGATTACATCGTCGAAACCGCGCCACATGTGCGCCGCGTGTTGCCCGAGGTCGAGTCGGTCGAGGTGCCGGTCTTCCTCGCCTACCCCGAGGAATTGCGCCAGTCGCGGCGGATTTCCGCCTTCCGCGACTTCGTTCAGGAAGAGATCGTGCTACACCGCCGCCAGATGCGTGACGTCGCTCAGACCTGAGCGCGCAACCAACCTGCTCAGACCTGAGCGCGCAACCAACCTGCTCAGACCTGAGCGCGCAGCCAACCTGCTCAGACCCGAGCGCGCAGCCAACCTGCTCAGACCCAAGCGCGCAGCCAACCTGCTCAGACCCGAGCGCGCAACCAACCTGCTCAGACCTGAGCGCGCAGCCAACCTGCTCAGACCCGAGCGCGCAGCCAACCTGCTCAGACCCGAGCGCGCAGGCAACCTGCTCAGACCCGAGCGCGTAGCGAGGCTGACCTCAGACCCGAGCGCGAAGTCGATGTCAAACCTGATACGCCGCGCTTTTCGACGCTCCGGCCACAGCCGCCCTGCGACACCGCGATCCAGTGAGGTATGCGCGCAACGCATGGCGGAAATGCAGGCGAGTCGGGTCGATAAGGGTTGATCGCAACAGGCCTGCCGCTTATTTCATCGTTATGAGAACGGAGCACCGACGGTGCGAAACTCTCATACCTCCCTGTTGGACTAAGGCCGAGCTTTATGCTCGGCCCTTTTTTTTGCGCGGGGCCCCCATCCGCGAAAAGTCCCATTGCCAGAAATGCCACCTCGCCCTGCGCCGAACCGGCGGCACCACGTCGATCTGCGCATCGCGCTCGATCTCACCGTTTGCGTCATAGACCTCTGCGTCTTCGCCCAGCAGCCGCGCCGACAAATGCAGCGCAATCGCGTGCATCCGCGCCACCGTGGCGGGATCGGGATTTTTGGCAAACAGATTGCCGTCCATCAGCGCCAGCCAATACAGCCCCGGTTCTTCTGCCTGCGCCTGCGCCGATGGCCAAGCCAGTGCAGATCGTATCCCGTGGCCCTGTCGATACCCGCAACGCGGTTAAGGCGCGCTTAACACCCTTGGCCCCGCGACACCGATAGCCTAAGACGGAGTCCATCCCCAAAGAGGCCCGCACCAGACATGCAAGACCCCGATATCACGCCCGATCTGATCGCCGCCCACGGGCTGAACGACGCGGAATATTCCAGCATCCTGACCATTCTGGGCCGCGATCCGACCTTCACCGAACTGGGGATCTTTTCGGCGATGTGGAACGAGCATTGTTCCTACAAATCCTCCAAGAAATGGCTGCGCACCTTGCCCACCACCGGCCCGCAGGTGATCTGCGGCCCCGGCGAAAACGCCGGCGTGGTCGATATCGGCGACGGCCCGAACGGTGAAAAGCTGGCCGTGGTCTTCAAGATGGAAAGCCACAACCACCCCTCCTATATCGAACCCTACCAGGGGGCAGCCACCGGCGTCGGCGGCATCCTGCGCGACGTCTTCACCATGGGCGCGCGGCCTGTGGCGGCGATGAATTCGCTGAGCTTTGGCGAGCCTGGCCATCCCAAGACGCGGCGGCTTTTGCACGGCGTGGTCGAGGGCATTGGCGGCTACGGCAACGCGTTCGGCGTGCCGACCGTAGGCGGCGAATTGCGGTTCGACCCGGCGTATAACGGCAATTGTCTGGTCAACGCCTTTGCCGCTGGAATCGCGCGGGCCGACAGCATCTTTTATTCGGCAGCCTCTGGCGTCGGCATGCCCGTCGTCTATCTAGGAGCCAAGACAGGCCGCGACGGCGTCGGCGGCGCCACCATGGCCAGCGCCGAATTCGACGCGGACATCGAGGAAAAACGCCCCACCGTGCAGGTCGGCGACCCGTTCACCGAAAAGCGCCTGATGGAGGCGACGCTGGAGCTGATGGCCACAGGCGCCGTGATCTCGATCCAGGACATGGGGGCTGCGGGTCTGACCTGTTCAGCCGTCGAAATGGGCGACAAGGGCGGTCTGGGTGTGCGGCTGGATCTGGAAAAGGTCCCCTGCCGCGAACCGGGCATGACAGCCTATGAAATGATGCTGTCGGAATCCCAGGAACGGATGCTCATGGTCCTGCGCCCCGAACTGGAGGCCGAGGCCAAGGCGGTGTTCGACAAATGGGATCTGGATTTCGCCATTGTCGGCGAGACGATTGCCGAGGACCGGTTCCTTGTGCTTTACAACAATGTGACCAAGGCCGATCTGCCGCTCAGGGCGCTGTCGGGCAATGCTCCCGAATACGACCGCCCCTACGACGAGCCGACACCGCCGGAGCCACTGGCCGACGTGCCCCAGATCGACGCCATCGACGGGCTGCGCGCGCTGATCACCACGCCCAATTACGGCTCGCGTGCCTGGGTGTATGAGCAATACGACAGTCAGGTCATGGCCGACACCATCCGTATTCCCGGGCTGGGCGCGGGCATCATCCGCGTGGCGGACACCGACAAGGCGCTGGCCTTTACCTCGGACGTGACACCGCGCTACGTGCAGGCCAACCCCGAGATGGGCGGCAGACAGGCGGTGGCCGAGGCGTATCGCAACCTGATCGCCGTGGGCGCGACCCCGCTGGCCGCGACCGACAATCTCAACTTCGGCAATCCCGAGAAACCACAGATCATGGGGCAGTTCGTCGCCGCGATCCGGGGCATCGGCGCGGCGTGCACGGCGCTCGACATGCCGATCGTGTCGGGCAACGTGTCGCTTTATAACGAGACCGATGGCAGCGCGATCCTGCCCACGCCCACCATCGGCGCGGTCGGCCTGATCGACCACATGGATCAGATCATCGGCTGCGACGTGCGCGACGGCCATCTGGCGATGGTGCTGGGCGTCACGACGGGCCATCTGGGTTGCTCTGCCCTGCTGGCCGAGGTGTTCAACCGCACCGACGGCGACGCACCAGCGGTGGATCTGGAGGCCGAGCGCGCTTACGGCAATTTCGTCCTCGCCCAGCGCGACATGATCCGCGCCTGCACCGACCTGTCGGACGGCGGTCTGGCCCTGGCCGCGTTCGAGATGGCGGCCCGCGCAGGCATCGGCGTGCAACTGGACACCGATGACACGACGCACTTGTTCGGCGAGGATCAGGCGCGCTACCTCATCGCGTGCAATTTCGATCAGGCCGAGGCGCTGATGGTCGCCGCAGGTCACGCCCGACTGACCCTGACCGCGGTGGGCCACTTTACCGGCGACACCGTGCGAATGGGCAGCAGTGAGGCCCCGCTGGCCGAACTGACCACGCTCTGGCACGGCGCGCTGGCGCATCATTTTGACTGACATGCGGCGCAAGGTTCACCTGCTGATCGGCGCGCACAAGACCGCCAGCACGCATTTGCAGCGCTCTTTGGGCGATCATGCCGAGGCGCTTGCCAAACAGGGCGTATCGGTGGTCGGGCCGATGCCGCTGGGTGCCGATCTGGTCAATTTCGCCGAGGCCGCGCTCAACCGCACCTCGCCCGAGGTGATGACCGCGCTGGCCGAGATGTTCCTGAGCAAATATTGCGCCGACGCGTCCACCTGCGTTTTGATGAACGAAAACATGATGGGACAGCTGCGCCCGCGTCCCCTGCTCAAACGCAGCAGGCTTTATGCGCCGGCACCCGACCGGATGGCGCGGATTGCGTCAATGTTTGCCGGCCACGACGTCCACATCGGCCTTGCCATCCGCCATCCGGGTGATTTTCTGGTCTCTGCCTGGGGCGAGGACATGAAGGGCGGGCCGTTCTATCCCTTTGCGGATTATATCAAAGGCGTCGATCTGGCGCAGCTCAGCTGGGCACGCCTCGTGCGCGATATCCAACGCGCTACGGGCCGCCCCCTGACCCTCTGGCGGTTCGAGGATTACGCCCGCATCACCCCGTCCCTGCTGACCCATCTGATGGGCGACGCAGGCACAGGCGTGGGTCTGCGCGGCGCGCGGGTCAATTCCGGGCTTTCGGCGCGGGCGGTCGCGCATCTGTCCAAAACCGGCGATGCCACCGGCACCGCGTTTCGCGCAGCGCAGGCCAGCTACCCCAAATCCGCGCAGCACGCGGCCTACGATCCGTGGACCGCCGATCAGCGCCGCGGCTTTGATGCACGCTATGCCACCGATTGGCAGAATATCCGCGATCTGCCCGGTGTGACCGCACTTGGCGACTGACCAAAGAACACCAGCCGCCGTACACCCTTGTCAATCGCCCCCCGCCTGCCTAGGTTCCCAATAACACCGAAAAGGATGACCCCATGGCCATGCAAGCCCAGGATATCGAAGACCTGATCCGCGCCACCTTTCCGCAGGCCCGCATCATGATCACCGATCTGGCCGGTGACGGAAACCATTATGCCGCCGAGGTCGTGGACGAGAGCTTTCGCGGCCAGAACCGCGTCCAGCACCAACGCGCCGTCTATGCCGCGCTCAAAGGCAGGATGGACGGCGCAAACGGCGAATTGCATGCGCTCGCACTGACCACCAAGGTGCCGGAATGAACCGGGGCCGGACATGCTAGACTGGCTGGCGACATGGGCCAACAATTCATGGCCCGTTCTGGCCGCGATTGCCCTTGTGGGCATCATAGTTTACGGCGCGCTCAGCGCCGGCATCAGAGCCGACAAGAGAAAACGTCGCGCGCAACAGGAGACCACAGATGAGTGACACCGAAGCCAAGACCCGCATCACCGAGACCGTGACGGCCAACGACGTCGTGCTGTTCATGAAAGGCACCAAATCGATGCCCCAATGCGGCTTTTCCAGCAAGGTCGCAGGCGTGCTGAATTACATGGGCGTGGAATTTGCCGATGTGAACGTGCTGGACGACGCCGACATCCGTCAGGGCATCAAGGATTATTCCGACTGGCCCACGGTCCCGCAGCTTTATGTCAAAGGCGAATTCGTCGGCGGCTGCGACATCATCACCGAGATGACGCTGTCGGGCGAACTGGATACGCTTCTGGAGCAAAGCGGCGTGACTTACGACAAGGATGCCGCCGAAAAGATCCGCAAAGCGAACGCCTGAACCCGTGAACGCCTGAACCCGCAGGATGGGTGATGTCATCCATCCTGCAATTCGCTATCCAGCGACACGCTCTTCGATGTCGCTGGCCAGCGCCTCGGCCCGCGCGGCGATGTGCGACAGCGTCTCGGTCACCGCCTCTGGCACGACTTCGATTCGCTCGGGCTCTGCACTGGCGGCCTCCCGCAGGCTGCGCAGCTCCATCGTCAGCATCGCCATCTGCTCGTCCGCCTCGCGCAGCCTATCCTCGAGCCCTGCGGTCTTGTCGGCCAGCATCAGACCCGCCATCAGCAACATCCGGCCCTCGGGCATCCGCCCGATCTGGCTGGCCAGCACCTGCGCCTCGGCATCCAGCATCTTGGCCGCCGATTGCAGATAATGCTCTTCGCCGTTCTGGCAGGCCACTTCGAACGACCGGCCTCCGATGACAATTTCGACTTCGGGCATCAGGCTGTCTCCTCGGTTTCGCGCGGATCCGCGGCATCCATCACACCCAGACCGTCGCTGTCGCCCATGGCCTCGGCCAACAGCGGCTCGAGCGTGTCCAGAATGGCGCGGCTCTCGGCCACATCCGCCGCGCGGCTGGCGCGCAGGCTTTCCAGTTCGGCCAGCATCGCCTTGTTGATCAGATGCGGCTCTGACACGCCCGCCGCATGGGCCTCGCGCAGGGCGGCATTGCTGTCGCGCAGCATTTTTGTCGCCTTGCGCAACCGTTGCAATTCGCCGTCCAGATTCTGCATCGTCACGCGCGCCTTCTCGACCTGCACCTCGAGCGTCGAGAACCGGTCTTCCTCACTCTCGCGAATGCCGCGCACCCGCTCTTCCAGCTGGGCGTTCGCCAGTCGTTCATCCTCGAGCATGCGGCGCAGCTGCGTCACCTCCTCAGTGTCCGCCTGCGGCTCGGATCCGGTTTCGGATCCGCCCTGAGCGCCCTGCCCCAAAGCAGCCGCCCCCGCCCCGATCCGGTCCATCGCCGCCGCGATACGGCGTTCCAACTCGTCAATCTGCGTCATGCACCTCAACCTTGTTTATCTGCGTCTGTCTGCCGATCCCTGCCCGCGAATCGCGCGCGGCAGCGTTGCCAGCGAAGTTTATCAACCCAACCTATAAATTGCCTGCCCTTTGGCGTCAAAGGCGCAGGCGCCGCGCTTGAACTCTGCGTCGCGGCTGCTAAGGACGTCGCAACAGATTTGCAGGAAGGACCCTTGCCCCGTGGACATATCGACGCTTCGCTCCCGCAACCCCGATCACTGGATGCGCGCCACCGCCATCCGCGCGCTGACCCTGGATGCAGTGGCCGCCGCCAATTCCGGCCATTCCGGGATGCCCATGGGCATGGCCGACGTCGCCACGGTTCTCTATGCCAAGCACCTGAAATTCGACGCCTCAAGCCCGCTCTGGCCCGACCGTGACCGGTTCATCCTGTCGGCGGGGCACGGCTCCATGCTGCTTTATGCGCTGCTTTATCTGACAGGCGACGCGCAGATCACGCTGGATGAGGTGAAGAACTTTCGCCAATGGGGGTCGCGCACCGCGGGCCACCCCGAAAATTTCCTCGCCGACGCGGTCGAGACAACCACCGGCCCGCTGGGTCAGGGCATCGCCAATTCAGTGGGTTTCGCCATTGCCGAGGAATCCATGCGCGCCCGCTTCGGAGCCAGGATCTGCGACCACCGCACATGGGTCATCGCCGGTGACGGCTGCCTGATGGAGGGCGTCAGCCACGAGGCCATCGGCCTTGCCGGCCGTCTGAAGCTGGGCAACCTGACAGTGTTCTGGGACAACAACGACATCACCATCGACGGCAAGGTGTCGCTTTCGGACCGCACGGATCAGGTGATGCGCTTCACCGCCGCAGGCTGGCACGTGCAAGAGGTGGACGGGCATGAACCCGACGCCATCGACGCCGCGATCACGGCGGCCAAGGGCGACGACCGCCCGTCCATGATCGCCTGCAAGACCCACATCGCACTGGGCCACGCCGCTCAGGACACGTCCAAAGGCCACGGCGCACTGACCGATCCCGCGCAATTGCAGGCCGCCAAGGAAAGCTACGGCTACCCTTTGGGCCCGTTCGAGGTGCCCGCCGACGTCAAGAACTGGTGGGAAGGCGTCGGCGCACGTGGCGCAAAGGATCACGCCGCATGGGCCGAACGCCACGACGCCCTCAGCGACAAAAGCCGCGCGGAATACCGCCGGACGCTGGACGGCGAAGCGCCCAAAAAGCTGAGCGCCACCATCAAGGCGCTCAAAAAGCAAACATCGGAATCCGCGCCCAAGGTCGCCACCCGCAAATCCAGCGAAATGGTGCTTGAGGTGCTCAACCCGCTGTTGCCCGAAACCATCGGCGGCAGCGCGGATCTGACCGGATCGAACAACACGCTGACCGACGGCATGGGCGTCTTTACCGACACCGACCGCGCGGGCCGCTACATCTATTACGGCATCCGCGAACACGGCATGGGCGCGGCGATGAACGGCATGGCGCTGCACGGCGGCATCCGCCCCTATGGCGGCACGTTCATGTGTTTCACCGATTACGCCCGCCCCGCCATGCGTCTGGCCGCGCTGAGCAAAATCCCCACGGTATTCGTGATGACCCACGACAGCATCGGTCTGGGCGAGGACGGCCCGACGCACCAACCGGTCGAACATCTGGCGATTTCCCGCGCCACGCCCAACACATGGGTCTTCCGCCCCGCCGACACAGTGGAAACCGCCGAAGCCTGGGAACTGGCGCTGACGTCCTCTTCCACGCCCTCGGTCCTGTCGCTGACCCGCCAGGGCCTGCCGACCGTCCGGACCGAGCACAAGAACCGCAACATGACCGCTCAGGGCGGATACGTTCTGGCGGATGCGGAGGGCAAGCGCAAGGCCATCCTGATCGCCACCGGCTCCGAAGTGTCTCTCGCCATGCAAGCGCGCGACATGCTGCAGGCCGAGGGCATCGGCACCCGCGTCGTGTCCCTGCCCTGCATGGAGCTTTTTGCCGCGCAGGACGAAGCCATCCGCAAACGCGTGTTGCCCGGCGGGCCGGTTCGCGTCGGCATCGAAGCCGGCGTGCGCCAAGGCTGGGACCGCTGGTTGCTGGGCGAGAGGGGCCGCGAGGCCAAGGCGGGCTTCATCGGCATGTCGTCGTTCGGCGCGTCCGCCCCCGCGGGCACATTGTTCGAGAAATTCGGCATCACGGCACAGGCCGCCGTGGCCGAGGTCAAGCGCCTGTTGGGCTAGGCGGGGGCGGGCGGGGCATCCCGGAACACGCCCCGCCTGATCCTGCCAGCCTGCCTGTCGAATACCCTGACTGCGGGTCCAAAGCGGTGGCCAGGGCGACCAGGAGGTGTTCACTCCGCTTGGCCTTCACATCGGCAGGTTTCGGCCCCCGAAAGGCGCGCAGCCTCACGGCCACACTGCCCGCGGCAAAGCCATGGACCCAAACAATCGCCGCGCCGACAATATCGCAGCCCTGGGCCCCGCAGGCACCGTGCATCTGAATGTTGCAGGCCGCCTGAGCTATCTGCGCGCCCATCTGGAACAGCCCCGCGATTAACTGCCCCCCGCCCTCCGGCCCCCCGCCCTCCGGCCCGATGCCCTCTGCCCCCCCGCCCTCTGGCCCCCCCGCCCTCTGGCACTCCTCCCTACGGCCCGACACAGGCACGGCGCTCGTTGTTGCGACCAACCGGGGCAACATCGCCAAAGCGGCACAAGCCACAGAACGGATCACGACCCGCTTTGCCGCCGACTTTTGGGGCAGCGGGAAAAACGCCCTATATGAATCACAAAGCATATCTGACAGGAGCCTGACATGAACCGCCTGACCACCCTCACCTTTGCCGCGCTGACCATCGCCCTGCCCGCCTGCGCGCAGCAGACGTTTCAGCATTCTGGCCGCAACACCGACCTGCAACCGGCCTTCGCCGAGCAGTTCCGCGCGCCGCTGCAAAGCTCGGGCGTGCAGTTCGACCGGCAGGTGCTCGCCACCGGGCTCGATCATCCCTGGGGCATCGCCCTGCTGCCGGACGGCGCAGGCTATCTGGTGACGGAACGCGCGGGCCAGATGCGCCACATCACCCGCGACGGCGTGATGTCCGATCCCATAGGCGGTGTCCCCGACGTCATGGCCCGCCGTCAGGGCGGTTTGCTCGACGTCACGCTGGCGCCTGATTTCGCGAGCACCCGGCAGGTCTACATCACCTATGCCAAACCCACGGGCGGCGGCCTCTCTGCCACCGCAGCCGCGCGCGGCACGCTGTCGGCGGACATGCGGCAACTCGGCAATGTGAGCGATATCTTCGTCCAGCAACCCGCTTCGTCATCGCCGATGCATTATGGCTCTCGTGTGCTCTTTGACGGCGCGGGCCATGTCTACGTGACCACCGGCGAACGCTTTGGCGATGCGGCCCTGGCGCAGGACCCCGCCGCCACCTACGGCAAGGTGATCCGCGTCACCCGCGACGGCGCTGTGCCCGCGGACAATCCGTTCGCCGCAGCTCAAGGCGTCGACCCGGGCGTCTGGAGCCTCGGCCACCGCAACATCCAGGGCGCCACGATCCACGATGGCGATCTGTGGACCATAGAACACGGGCCTCAGGGTGGCGATGAGCTGAACCGCATCGAGCCAGGCAAGAACTACGGCTGGCCGATCGTGACCTACGGCGAAAACTACGGCGGTGGCCCTGTCGGATCCGGCATCGCGGCCCGCGAGGGTTTCGAGCAGCCGGTCTATTTCTGGGATCCGGTCATCGCGCCGGGCGGCATGATCAGCTATTCAGGTGCGCTTTTTCCGCAATGGCAAGGCGATCTGATCATCGCATCACTCTATCCAGGCGGGCTGGTGCGCCTGTCGATGACACAAGGCCGCGTCAGCGCAGAAGAGCGCATGGTCATGGACCTCGGCCGCATCCGCGACGTGGCCAGCGACAGCGACGGCGCACTTCTGGTCGTCACCGATTTCGACCGCGGCGAATTGATCCGCCTCACCCCGAAATAGTCAAACGCCCTCTGACGCTCGCTAAACGGCCACTGACGGCACTGGCAAGAAGCCCACGCCGCAAATAACGCGCCACGTCCCCGTTTCATCTTGCTAAATAAACCTCCGGGGGTGTGGGGGCTGGCCCCCACTCCTGCCGCCTCAACCCGCCGACCGCCCGAACACCTTTGCCCACACAGGCGCCACGACCTTGGTGCCGAACGGGATCAGCACCAGACCCAAAGCCACGCCCAAAATCCCGTCGAAAAGCGCCGTCACCGCCCATTCGACGGACCCTTTCGCCAGCTCGACCGTGCCTGCGACAGCCACGGCCGCCGAATGGATCAGGTCCTCTGGCCAATGCCAGCCCATTTCCCCCAGCCCGTGAATGATGATCGACCCGCCCACCCAGAGCATCGCGGCAGTGCCGACAATGCTCAGCGTTGTCATCACCCGCGGCATCAGCAGCACGATGGCGCGACCCAGCGACCGTGTCAGACCCAGATTGCCAGAGCGCGCCAGATAAAGTCCGATATCGTCCATCTTCACGATCAGCGCGACCGAGCCGTAAACCGCCACCGTGATCATCACAGCGACCGTCGCCAGCGTCGCCGCCTCCATCCAGAAGGTGCTGACGGGAATCGCGGCCAGCGCGATTGTCATGATCTCGGCGGACAGGATGAAATCGGTCTTGATCGCTCCCTTGATCTTTTCCTCTTCCAGATGCGCAGGATCCTTGATGTCGTGGCTGCCGTCGGGGCCCGGCGAATGGTCGTCATGCACAGTCATCACATGGGCGAGTTTCTCGGCCCCCTCAAAGCACAGATATGCCCCCCCCAGCATCAACAGCGGCGGGATGGCCCAGGGCGCAAAGGCCGACAGCGCCAGACCCACGGGCAGCAGATACACCAGCTTGTTGATGAACGACCCGCGCGCGATGCGCCAGATGATCGGCAATTCGCGATTGGCGTCGAACCCCTGCACGTATTTCGGCGTCACCGCGGCGTCGTCGATCAACGCACCTGCGGCCTTGGAGCCTGCCTTGACCGCCTGCCCCATCACATCGTCGACCGAGGCCGCCGCCAGTTTGGCTATTCCCGCGACATCGTCCAGCAGCGCCAGCAATCCACTCATATCGACCGTTCCTCACTCATTATCGCGGCCAAACCTAACGCTGCAATCGCCACGTGCAACCGGGCAAATTATCGGCCGCGCCATGCAAACCGGCCCGGTCCGCTGGCGGCCAGAACCAGACAGCCCCCCGCGATGGCCCAGTTCTTGACGAATATGCTCATCTGCCACGGATCTTCGGGGATGAAATGAAACACGCTGGTGAGCATGCAATAGACGCTCAATGAGAACGCCGCCGGCCCCACCGCCACGCCTGCGATCAGCGCGCACCCGGCCAGCGCATTGTAGGCCAGCGCGCCCCAGACCAGCACGACCGGCAGGCCAAAGCCGCGCAGCAAATCAGCCACATCCGACCGATCAACAAGGCGGCGTCCCGCATCGGCTTGTCCCCCTGCACCACCGTTAGCGCAACCTTTAGCGCAACCATCCAAGTTTAACGCTAACACTCTGTCAAACAAGCAGTTTTTACAGCCCCCGGTGATTGACCCGAACGCATACCCCTTATACCCCGGCAGAAGCGAAAACCCTTTTGATCGGAGCGTCGCATGACCGTCACCCTGGGCATCAACGGATTTGGCCGCATCGGCCGCTGCACGCTGGCCCATATCGCCGAGGCCGCGCGCAACGACGTTCAGGTGGTCAAGATCAACGCGACAGGCCCGATCGAGACCAACGCGCATCTGCTGCGCTACGATTCCGTGCATGGCCGGTTCGGCGGCGAAGTGCGCGTGTCCGGCGACACGATGGATATCGGTCGCGGGCCGATGCAGATGTTTTCCACCTATGATCCGGCAGAGCTCGACTGGTCGGGCTGCGACGTGGTGCTGGAATGCACGGGCAAGTTCAACGACGGCCAAAAGGCCGATGTGCATCTGCGCCAGGGTGCGAAAAAGGTTCTGATCTCGGCCCCCGCCGGAAATGTCGATCGCACCGTGGTCTACGGCGTCAATCACCGCGATCTGACGCGCGACGACCGGATCGTGTCGAACGCGTCGTGCACCACCAATTGCCTCGCCCCCCTGGCGCAGGTTCTGGACGCCGCCATCGGGATCGAGCGCGGGATCATGACCACGATCCATTCCTATACCGGCGATCAGCCGACGCTGGACCGGCGCCACGACGATCTCTACCGCGCGCGGGCGGCGGCGATGGCGATGATCCCGACCTCGACCGGGGCGGCCAGGACGCTGTTCGAGGTGCTGCCGAAACTGACCGGTCGCCTCGACGGCACCGCCCTGCGCGTGCCCACGCCCAATGTCAGCGCGGTCGATCTGACGTTCGAGGCGGCCCGCGACGTGACAGTGGACGAGGTCAACGCCATCGTGGCCGCCGCCGCCGCAGGCCATATGGGCGCGGTGCTGGCCTATGATCCCGAACCCAAGGTATCGATCGATTTCAACCACACGCCGCATTCGTGCATCTTTGCCCCCGACCAGACCAAGGTCGTCGGCGGGCGCACCGTGCGCGTTTTGGCGTGGTATGACAACGAATGGGGCTTTTCGGTGCGCATGGCGGATGTGGCCGCCGCGATGGGTCGTTTGCTGCACTGATCAGTATTGCCTGCGCAATCGGGCGTGACAGCCGCTGCGCAATTTGCGATGACGGTCCAAACCATAGTATGGGCCCCGTGTCATGACCAACTCTCTTGCCATCGTTCTGGGCCTCTGCATCCTTGGCGCGATCGGGGCGGATTATTACTTTTTCAACGCCGACGGGTTGCTCTTTCTGGGCCGCAAGTTCTTTGAATTTGAGGAATGGATCGCCTTCTGGCGGTGACGGCGGCTGACATCGCGCCTCTTGCAGGCAACGCGCCCAATGGTTGACTTTTGACGCACGCTCAGCTTGGTAGCGGTAACAGACCCCGATACCTCAGGAGAATCCCATGACACTCAAGGTCGCCATCAATGGATTTGGCCGCATCGGTCGCAATGTGCTGCGCGCCATCATCGAATCCGGTCGCAACGATCTCGAGGTCGTGGCCATCAACGATCTGGGCCCGGTCGAGACCAATGCGCACCTGCTGCAATACGACAGCGTGCATGGCCGCTTTCCCGCCAAAGTGACCGCCACCGACACCAGCATCGACGTGGGCCGCGGCCCGATCGCGGTGACCGCCCTGCGCAACCCTGCGGATCTGCCATGGAGCGATGTGGACATCGTGCTGGAATGCACCGGCATCTTTACCTCGAAAGAGGCCTGCCAGGCGCATCTTGCCAACGGCTCCAAGCGGGTTCTGATCTCGGCCCCGGGCAAGGATGCGGATGCCACCATCGTCTACGGCGTCAACCACCAAAGCCTGAGCGCCGATCATGTGATCGTGTCGAACGCGTCCTGCACCACCAATTGTCTGGCCCCCGTGGCCGCCGTGCTGGACGCCTCCGTCGGTATCAAGCGCGGCTTCATGACCACGATCCACAGCTACACCGGCGACCAGCCGACGCTGGACACGATGCACAAGGATCTCTACCGCGCGCGCGCCGCCGCGATGAACATGATCCCCACCTCGACCGGTGCCGCCAAGGCCGTGGGGCTGGTTCTGCCCGGGCTCGACGGCAAGCTGGACGGCGTGGCGATCCGCGTGCCCACACCCAACGTGTCGGTCATCGATCTGACGTTCGAATCCAACCGCGACACCAGCGTGGAAGAGATCAACGCGGCCATGCACGCCGCTGCCGCCTCGGGTCCGCTCAAAGGCGTGTTGGGGGTGACGGATGCCAAGCTGGTCAGCATGGATTTCAACCACGACCCGCATTCGTCGATCTTCGCCACCGACCAGACCAAGGTCATGGACGGGTCCATGTGCCGCGTGCTGAGTTGGTATGACAACGAATGGGGCTTTTCCAACCGCATGGCGGATACCGCCTTGGCGATGGGGAAATTCCTGTAACCCACGGGTAATGCATAAAAACCCTGCGGCCTGACCGGGGTCGCAGGTTTTTCGCCGCATGCCCCTGCCTTGTTGCCTCTGCGTTGTTGCCTCTGCCACGCACTGCCCTGCCGCACGCTCCGGACCCTTGCAAAAACCTCATAGCAGCTTTCACATTTCGTCAGTTGTGCGGCAGCGCGGCATGACTAGGTTAGCGCTATCAGAAACGCAAACATCCAAGGAGCGTCCAATGACAACTCTTATATCCACCCTGCGCACCCGTCTGCACCAGCGTGCCGCTTACAACCGCACCCTTGCCGAACTGATCGCGCTGCCGATCGACACCAGACTCGATCTGGATATCGCCGGGATCGAAGACAAGGTCGCGCACCGCGCCGTCTACGGCCACTGAACCTGTGACACGCCCAAGGGCACGATCTCAGGAAAAGCGCTCTGTCAGCGCCTGACGCACCATAGGGGTGACGAAGGGGCTGACATCGCCACCCAGCCGCGCGATTTCCTTGACCAGCTTCGACGCAATCGCCTGATGCCGGGCTTCGGCCATCAGGAACACGGTCTCGATCTCGTCATTCAGGGCGCGGTTCATCCCGACCATCTGGTATTCATATTCGAAATCCGCCACGGCGCGCAATCCGCGCAGGATGATCTGCGCGCCCACGTCCTGCGCGCAATCGATCAGCAGATTCTCGAACGGATGCACCACCATCTCGGTGCCGGTCTGCTCGGCAAGCGCGGAGATCTCGTCTTCGATCATCGCCACGCGCGTCTCGAGCTCAAAAAGCGGGCCCTTGTCGCGGTTGATCGCCACGCCGATGACCAGCCGGTCGACCAGCGCCGCCGCCCGCCGGATGATATCCATATGCCCAAGTGTGATCGGGTCGAATGTTCCGGGATAAAGCCCGATGCGCATGGGAGGCCCCTTTTGATGTCGGGGGCACGCAACATTATTACGCGTCCGATTGCAAGCCCTGAAAGTCCGGGGCGCGCGGCCTGCGCGGCTAGTGCCCCATGATCATCCCCTCGAGCGCGGATTTCTCCATCGACACCTCCGACAGCCGCGCCTTGACCAAGTCACCCAACGTGATCAGCCCGATCATCTTGCCGTCCTCGACCACGGGCATGTGGCGAAAGCGGCCTGTTGTCATCCGCTCCAGCACGGAATCGGCGCGCTCCTGCCGGGTGCAGGTCTGCAATTCGCGGGTCATGATGCTGTCGACCTCCTGCAACAGAAGATCTGCCCCCTGACGCGCCAGTTCGCGCACGATATCGCGCTCCGACAGGATACCCTTTGCGGTCACGCCGTCATCGGAAATCACCACCGTGCCGATGCGTTTGTCGGCCAGCACCTTGGCCGCCGCCGCGACCGAACTGCCGGATGCGACGGTTTCGACGGCGTCGCTCGCCTTGCTCTTGAGAATATTTGCAACGGTCATGGCGCTCTCCTGACGGGTGATTATGGGGACAGCGTCCGCCCAAGACCGATCAAAGTCAAGTGTTTGGCCACTGGGTGCGGCAATCATAGCCACGCCCGCGCCCCGCGCCGCAGACGCGAAAACCCGGCTGTCACCCCAGCACCCGAGATGCCCGCCCCTGCATACTTGCTGGACACTTTGGCAACATGCGCCTTTCACTGGAATTTTTGCAGGTCTATGGTGCGGCCAAACCCACGGGAGGATACATCATGCAAGACCTGACCCATTACATCGACGGCGCACACGTGCAGGGCGGCTCGGGCCGTTTCTCGGATGTCTACAACCCCGCGACGGGCGAGGTGCAGGCGCGTTGCCCGCTGGCCTCCAGGGCCGAGGTCGACGCCGCCGTCAACCGCGCAGCCGCCGCCCAGCCCGCATGGGGCGCCACCAACCCGCAGCGCCGCGCGCGGGTGATGATGAAACTGGTCGATCTGCTGAACCGTGACATGGACAAGCTGGCCGAGGCGCTCAGCCGCGAACATGGCAAGACCATCCCCGATGCCAAGGGCGACGTGCAGCGCGGGCTTGAAGTGGTGGAATATTGCATCGGCGCGCCGCAATTGCTCAAGGGTGAGTTCACCGATGCGGCAGGCCCCGGCATCGACATGTATTCGATGCGCCAACCGCTTGGCGTGACAGCGGGAATCACCCCGTTCAACTTTCCCGCCATGATCCCGATGTGGATGTTCGCGCCTGCCATTGCCTGCGGCAACGCGTTCATTCTGAAACCTTCCGAGCGGGATCCCTCCGTGCCCCTGATGCTGGCCGAACTGGCCGAGGAAGCGGGCCTGCCAAAGGGTATCCTGCAAGTCGTCAACGGCGACAAAGAAGCGGTCGATGCCCTGCTTTACAACGACATCGTGCAAAGCATCGGCTTTGTCGGATCGACCCCCATCGCCGAATACATCTACGGCACGGGCTGCGCGCAGGGCAAACGCGTGCAATGCTTTGGCGGCGCCAAGAACCACATGATCATCATGCCCGACGCCGATATGGATCAGGCCGCCGACGCGCTGATCGGTGCCGGCTACGGCGCGGCAGGCGAGCGGTGCATGGCGATTTCGGTCGCGGTGCCCGTGGGCGAAGAGACCGCCGACCGGCTGATCACAGCGCTGGTCCCGCGCATCGAAAAGCTCAAGGTCGGGCCCTATACGTCGGGCAACGACGTCGATTACGGGCCTGTCGTCACGGCGGCGGCCAAGCAGAATATCCTTGGCCTCGTGCAATCGGGCATCGACCAGGGCGCGGAACTGGTCGTGGATGGCCGCGATTTCAACCTGCAAGGCTATGAGGACGGGTTCTTCGTCGGCCCGCACCTCTTTGACCGTGTCACCCCGGACATGGACATCTACAAAAAAGAGATCTTCGGCCCCGTCCTGTGCACCGTCCGCGCAGGCAGCTATGAAGAGGCGCTGAAACTGGCGATGGACCACGAATACGGCAATGGCACCGCGATATTCACCCGCGACGGCGATGCGGCCCGCGATTTCGCGTCGCGCATCAACGTCGGCATGGTCGGCATCAACGTGCCGATCCCGGTGCCGCTGGCCTATCACACGTTCGGCGGCTGGAAGAAATCCGTCTTTGGCGATCTCAACCAGCACGGGCCGGATGCGTTCAAATTCTACACGCGCACCAAGACAGTCACCTCGCGCTGGCCGTCGGGCATCAAGGAAGGCGGCGAGTTCAATTTCAAAGCCATGGACTGACGCCGGATTTTCGCGCACGCTCTTTTGCGACAAACGGGCGTGCGCCCATGCATCTGCCGCGCAGCGGATTGCCGCCACGATTTGCCAGCTGGGACGAATATACCCGCACCACCGGCGCGCTGATCGAATTGGGTGTGATCGAGGATACGTCGAAAATCTGGTGGGATCTGCGTCCGTTGCACAGCTATCCGACGCTTGAGACACGGATTTTCGACGTCTCCCCCCGGCTGGAGCATGCGCTGAGCCTCGCGGCGCTGACGCAGGCGCTGCACCGGATGCTCTTGCGGCTGCGCCAAAGGAACCTGCGCTGGCGCGAATACGACCGTTTCCTGATCTCTGAAAACCGCTGGCGGGCGCAGCGTTACGGCATCACCGAAGGGTTGATCGACTTTGGCGAGCGCACGATCCGGCCTTTCGACCCGCTGCTGGACGAATTCATCGGACTGGTGTCCGAAGATGCCGAGGCGCTGGGGTCATTGACCGAAATCAACACCTTGTGGGACATTTCCCAGGGCGGCACCAATGCCACGCGACAACGGCAGGTGCATGCCGAGGCAATGGTGTCCGGTGACCAGGCCTCAGCGGGTCGCGCTGTGGTGAGGTATCTGATCGAAGAGTTTCATATGGAACTTTGAGGGCCTATTTTCGACGGGTTACGCAACACACCTCATGCATCGCATCAATCACGAACAGCCCGCGCCATATGCGCTTCAAGCTTTGCCAGCAAAACCGCATTGTCGAACCGCTCTTCGGCCACCAGACGGGCCTGTGCGCCCATCGCCGCTTTGTCGTCCGCCGACCAGCCCATCACATCGACCATATGGCGCGTATATCCGGCCTCGTCATGCTCGGGCACCATGAAGCCGGTCACGCCATGCTCCAGCGCCTCCGGTATCCCCGCATGCCGCGTCGTCACGCAGACACAGCCCGCCGCCATCGCCTCCTGGATCGCCGTGGGTAGCCCTTCGGTATTGCCGTTGCGCGCGGTCAGCGAATGCTGCACGAACAGCTCGGACCGCACCATCAGATCGCGGACCTGATCATGCGGCAAGGACCCCGGCAGATGCACCGCCCCCTCAAGCCCCAGATCGCGCACCAAAGCCCGCGCAGGCTCCAGCAATTCGCCACTGCCCACCATGGTCAACGTCGCGCCGGGCGTGGCCTTCAAAGCCTCTGCAAAGGCGCGGATCGTCATCAGGGGCGCTTTTTTCTCCACCATCCGCCCCACGGCCATCGCTGATCCCGGCACCTTGGCACCCGGTGTGAACCAGCGCACATCGACGCCCGAGGGGATCACCACGGCGTTGTCGTGCCGCACACCCGCTTTGGCCTCGAGGTTGTCGAGCAGAAATTGCGATACTGCGATCACGCCGGTCAGGCGCGGAAACATATGCCGGTAGGCGCGCCGCACATGGCTGTGGCTCAGGCGCGAAGACGCATCCGAGCCGCGAAAATAGCAAAACATCGGAATGCCCATCGCTTGCGCCAATGGGGCCAGAACCACCCCCTGCGTGCCAAACTCCGACAGGATCACATCCGGTTTCTGCTCTTTCAGAAACGCCACCAGCCTGGCTTTCACAGACCCATACGGCACCCGCTCTGTCCCCAGCACCGCCCAGTTCCATGGCAACACCACCGGAGCCAGCACCTTGTCGCCCAGGCTCAACGCCTGTCGCCGCTCGAAGAACCGCGCATCCACGGGGCGTTTGCCGTTGAACCGCCCCGCCACCACGCAGGTATTGCCACCATACAGCTTTTCGATATGCCGGTTCACGAAAGTCTGCCCGGCGATGTAATAATCGGCCACCGCCACGCAGGCCTTGATCTGTGAGATGTCATTCATGCGCCCGGCCCCCTTGCATGCCCTGCCCCTAGCGCAATCGCGGGCCCGGGTGAAGTGCGCAGGCTTGCCACGGGGCGCGCGACGGGCAATGAAGGAACACGCGTTCATTTCACCCCGACGGAGGCCGCGATGGATTTTGCACTCAGCCCGGAGCAATCGGCGATTTTCGACATGGCGCGGGCCTTTGGTCAGGACCATATCGCGCCGCACGCCCGCGCGTGGGAGGCGGCGGGCGATATCCCCCGCGCCTTGTGGCCCGAATTGGCGCGGCTGGGGTTTGGCGGGCTTTATGTCTCTGAGGAAAACGGCGGATCGGGTCTGACACGCCTCGACGCGACGCTGGTCTTCGAGGCGCTCAGCATGGCCTGCCCTTCGGTCGCCGCGTTCCTGTCGATCCACAACATGTGCGCGCGGATGATCGACAGCTATGCCAGCGACGATCTGCGCGACCGCGTGCTGCCCGCCGCGTTGAGCATGGACATGGTGCTGAGCTACTGCCTGACCGAACCCGGCAGCGGCTCTGACGCCGCCGCCCTCAAAACCCGCGCAGAGCGCACAAACGACGGCTACCGCGTCACGGGAACCAAGGCCTTTATCTCGGGCGGCGGTTATTCGGACGGCTATGTCACGATGGTGCGCACAGGCGACGATGGCGCGCGCGGCATCACGGCCCTGTTGATCGAGGACGGCGCCGAGGGGCTGAGCTTTGGCGGGCTCGAAGACAAGATGGGCTGGCGGTCGCAGCCCACGCGCGCCGTGCAGTTGGACGCTTGCGCGGTGCCCGGAGGCAATCTGATCGGCGAGGAAGGCCGTGGGTTCGCCTATGCCATGGCGGGACTGGACGGCGGACGGCTCAACATCGCCGCCTGTTCCTTGGGCGCGGCGCAGGCAGGTCTGACCGCGACGCTGGCCTATATGGCCGAGCGCAAGGCGTTCGGGCAAAGCATCGACCGGTTTCAGGCGCTGCAATTCCGGCTGGCGGATATGGAGATCGAGATGCAGGCCGCCCGCGTGTTCCTGCGACAGGCCGCGTGGAAACTGGACACGGGCGCGCCGGATGCGACGCAGCATTGCGCGATGGCCAAGAAATTCGTGACCGAAGTGGGGTCGCGTGTCGTCGATCAATGCCTGCAATTGCACGGCGGTTACGGCTATCTAGCTGATTACGGCATCGAAAAGCTGGTGCGCGATCTGCGGGTGCATCAGATTCTCGAAGGCACCAACGAGATCATGCGCCTGATCGTCGCGCGCAACCTTCTGAGGGCCTCGTGAGCGATATCGACATCCGGCGCGAAGGCCGCGCGGGGCGCATCACCCTGAACCGGCCCAAGGCGCTGAACGCGCTGAGCTATGACATGTGTCTGGCGCTGGATGCGGCCTTGCGCAGCTGGAAAAACGACGCCGATGTGGCCCTGGTGATCATCGACGCGGCGGGCGACAAGGCATTCTGCGCAGGCGGCGACATTGCCGAGATGTATGCCACGGGCATGGCAGGCGATTACGCCTACGGGCGGCGGTTCTGGGCGGATGAATACCGCATGAACGCGCGGATCGCCGATTATCCCAAGCCTGTGGTCACGCTGATGCAGGGCTTTACCATGGGCGGCGGTGTCGGCGTGGGATGTCATGCGTCGCACCGTGTGGTCGGCGACAGCAGCCGCATCGCCATGCCGGAATGCGGCATCGGTCTGGTGCCGGATGTGGGCGGGTCGTTCCTTTTGGCCGGCGCGCCGGGGCGGTTGGGCGAATATCTGGCGCTTACGGCGGCGCGCATGGGGCCTGCGGATGCTATTCTGGCTAGGTTCGCAGATGCTTACGTGCCAGAGGATGGCTGGCCTGCGCTGACCCGGACGCTTGTTCAGACGGGCGATATCACCAATTTGGGGCATGTGAGCGAGACGGCTCCCGAAGGCGAATTGCCGATCCTTGGCCCGCAGATCGACGCGCTTTTCGGCGGGGAACGGCTGGTCGATATCGTCAACGCCCTGCGGGCCGAGAACAGCGATTTCGCCCGTGACGCGCTAAAGCTCATGGGCCGCAATGCGCCGCTGTCGATGGCCTGTGCGGTGGAAATGCTGCACCGGTTGCGAGCGGGCGTGCCTAATCTGCGCAAGGCGCTGGATCTGGAATACCGCTTCACCTTTCGCAGCATGGAGCGGGCCGATTTCCTCGAAGGCATTCGCGCAGCCATCATCGACAAGGATCGCGCGCCGCGTTGGAAGCACCAACTGACGGGCGTGCCCTCCAGCGACACGAGCGCAATGCTGCGGCCCCTGGGCCGCGACGCGCTGAACCTCAGGGAGAGACAGATGAAGATCGGATTTATAGGTTTGGGCAACATGGGTGCTCCGATGGCTGCCAATCTGGTGGCGGCCGGGCACGCCGTGACCGGGTTCGACGTAGCCGCAGCCCCCGAAGGTCTGACACTGGCCGGATCGGCGGCCGAGGCCGCGTCGGGTGCGGATGTGGTCATAACGATGCTGCCCAATGGCGCGATCCTGCGGGCCGTCGCAGCCGAGGTGATCCCGGTGATGCAGCCCGGCGCGGTGCTGCTGGATTGCTCGACGGTGGATGTGGACAGCGCGCGATCCGTGGCCGAAGCGGCGCAGGCGTCCGGGCTCAGCGCCTTGGACGCGCCGGTGTCGGGTGGCATTGGCGCGGCGACGGCGGGCAGCCTGACCTTCATGGTGGGCGGGCCGGATGCGGCGTTTCAGACGGCGCTTCCCCTCTTCGAGATCATGGGTCAAAAATCCGTGCGTTGCGGCCCTGCCGGTAACGGACAGGCGGCCAAGATCTGCAACAACATGATCGCGGGGGCCACCATGGCCGTGACCTGCGAAGCCTTTGTCCTGGCGGATAGACTGGGTCTTGACCGACAGGCGATGTTCGATGTGGTCAGCACGTCTTCGGGCTATTCGTGGTCGATGAACGTCTATTGCCCGGCTCCGGGCGTGGGGCCGGTATCGCCTGCCGACAATGGCTATAAGCCGGGATTCGCGTCGGACTTGATGCTCAAGGACCTGCGATTGTCGCAACAGGCGGCACAGGCCGTCGGAGCAGACACGCCGATGGGCGCGGCGGCGACGGCGCTCTATGCGACATTCGTCGAGGAGGAGGACGGCAGCGGCCAAGACTTCTCCGGGCTTCTGCCACAGTTTGAACGCCGCGACCGAAACTAGGCGCGCACCAAAAGTCTTTCAAAGACTTTTGCCCATTTTCTTGCAAAGAAAATGTTTACTCCGCCGCGACCTTCCGCGCCTCGAGCATGGATTTGAGGTAATGCCCGGTGTGGCTACCCGCGACTTCGGCCACCTCTTCCGGAGTGCCTTTGGCGACGATCTGCCCACCGCCATCGCCACCCTCGGGGCCGATGTCGATGATATGATCGGCGGTTTTGACGACATCCAGATTGTGCTCGATCACGATGACCGTATTGCCGCTGTCGACCAGTTCGTGCAGCACCTCGAGCAATTTGCGCACGTCTTCGAAATGCAGGCCTGTCGTGGGCTCGTCGAGGATGTAGAGCGTGCGGCCGGTGGAGCGTTTGGCGAGCTCCTTGGACAGTTTCACGCGCTGCGCCTCACCGCCCGAAAGCGTCGTCGCCTGCTGGCCGACCTTGATGTAGCCCAGGCCCACACGGACCAGCGCATCCATCTTTTCGCGGATGCTGGGCACCGCCTTGAAGAATTCCTGCGCGTCTTCGACATTCATGTCGAGAACGTTGGCGATGCTCTTGCCTTTGAAGCGGATTTCCAGCGTCTCGCGGTTGTAGCGCGCACCTTTGCATGTCTCGCATTCGACATAGACGTCCGGCAGAAAGTGCATCTCGATCTTGATGACACCGTCGCCTTGGCAGGCCTCGCAGCGACCGCCTTTGACGTTGAACGAAAACCGTCCGGGTTTGTAGCCGCGCGCCTTGGATTCCGGCAGGCCCGCAAACCAGTCACGGATCGGGGTGAAGGCACCGGTATAGGTCGCGGGGTTGGAGCGCGGGGTGCGTCCGATGGCGCGCTGGTCGATGTCGATGACCTTGTCGAGATGCTCCAGCCCCTTGATCGTCTCGCAGGGCGCTGGTGTCTGGCGTGCTCCGTTGAGCTGCATCGAGGCGGTCTTGAACAGCGTCTCGATCGTCAGGGTGGATTTACCGCCCCCCGACACGCCGGTGACGCAGACGAACATGCCAAGAGGGAATTCGGCGGTGATGTTTTGCAGGTTGTTGCCGGTGGCCTTGACCACCTTGAGTTTCTTGCGGTTGCCCTTGCGGCGGGTGGCAGGCACCGGGATTTCGCGCGCGCCGGACAGGTATTGCCCGGTCAGGCTGGCGGGGTCGGCGGCGACCTCGTGCGGCAGGCCGTGGCTGACCACCCGGCCACCATGCACGCCTGCGCCGGGGCCGATGTCAAAGACGTAGTCGGCCTCGCGGATCGCCTCTTCGTCATGTTCGACCACGATCACCGTATTGCCCTGATCGCGCAGGTTTTTCAGGGTCATGAGCAGGCGGTCGTTGTCGCGCTGGTGCAGACCGATGGAGGGCTCGTCGAGCACGTAGAGCACGCCGGTGAGGCCCGATCCAATCTGCGACGCGAGCCGGATACGTTGCGATTCACCACCCGACAGGGTGCCTGCGTTGCGGCTGAGCGTCAGATATTCGAGGCCCACGTTGTTGAGAAAGCCCAGCCGTTCGCGGATTTCCTTGAGGATGGCGCGGGCGATTTCGTTCTTTTGGGACGACAGTGACGCTGGGACAGCCTCGCACCAGTCGAAGGCCTGTTTGATCGACATCTGCACGACTTTGCCGACGTGCAGGTCTGCAATGCGGACGGCCAACGCCTCGGGACGCAGCCGGTAGCCTTCGCAGACGTGGCAGGATTTCTTGTTCTGATAACGTTCGAATTCTTCGCGGATCCATGCAGAATCCGTCTCGCGGTAGCGGCGTTCCATGTTGGGAATGACGCCTTCGAAGGTGCGGGTGACCTGATAGACGCGCCCGCCCTCGTCATAGCGGAAGGGTATTTCGTCGTCGCCCGAGCCATAAAGGAAGACCTGCTGGACATGGGCTGGCAGGTCCTTCCATTTGGTGCGGCGGTCGAATTCGTAGTGTTTGGCCAGTGCCTCGATGGTCTGGAGAAAATAAGGCGATTTGCCCTTGCGCCACGGGGCCAGCGCGCCGTCGGCGATCTTGAGATCGGCATCGGGCACGATCAGGCGTTCGTCGAAGAACAACTCCACGCCGAGGCCGTCGCATTCGGGGCAAGCGCCGAAGGGTGCGTTGAAGGAGAACAGGCGCGGCTCGATCTCGGGGATGGTGAAGCCGCTGACGGGGCATGCGAATTTTTCGGAGAACGTCAGGCGGGTCGGCTCCTCCGGCTCTTGCGAGCCGTCCTCGCCGGGGGTCGGTGCGATTTCCAGGATGGCGATGCCATCGGCCAGATCGAGTGCTGTGCGAAAGCTGTCGGCGAGCCGTGTCTCAAGCCCCGATTTGACTACCAGCCGGTCCACCACCACGTCTATGTCGTGGCGGAATTTCTTGTCCAGCGTGGGCGGCTCGTCAAGTTCGTGGAACGCTCCGTCGACCTTGACCCGTTGGAAACCCTGCTTGCGCAACTCCATGAATTCCTTGCGGTATTCGCCTTTGCGGTCGCGCACGATGGGGGCGAGCAGATAGGCACGGGTCCCCTCCTCCATGGCCATGACGCGGTCGACCATGTCCTGCACCTGCTGCGCCTCGATGGGCAGGCCGGTGGCGGGCGAATAGGGCGTGCCGACGCGGGCGAACAAGAGCCGCATGTAATCATAGATCTCGGTTACGGTGCCGACGGTCGAGCGGGGATTCTTGGATGTGGTCTTTTGCTCGATGGAAATCGCAGGCGACAACCCGGTGATGTGATCCACATCCGGTTTCTGCATCATGTCGAGGAACTGACGCGCATAGGCGCTCAGCGATTCGACATAGCGGCGCTGCCCCTCGGCATAGATCGTGTCGAAGGCCAAAGACGACTTGCCCGAACCCGAAAGCCCGGTGATCACAACCAGTTGGTCGCGCGGAATGTCGACGTCGATGTTCTTGAGGTTATTTTCGCGCGCGCCGCGCACCTCGATATACTTATGCTCAGCCATGTCAGCCCCCTGATGCGCGTCTTAACAGATAGGGGAATGCCGTCGAGTCTCCAACTCAAAAGAGAACAGGTGGCGAACATATGCCCGGATTTCCGCGTTACGACACAAGATAGGGCGCTGTCTGCCACGGCAAGGGGGATGCGCCCGGGCCTGCCCTGCGAAGTCGTGCTTCACGAGGCGCCGCCCGATGTTGAGGCGCCCCAGGAAGGTCCGTCACCGGTAAAGCAGGGATTGACCGTTTGCAAAGATATGAACCTTGGCCGGGATGGCGCCAAGGCGCACGTCGGTGCCGCGCAGACCCTTGTGGATGCCCGGCAATTTGCCGACCACGCCTTCGGCGGCGCCGTTTTTCTCGAAATAAAGCAGCGTGACCTCGCCCAGGGCTTCGGTGATGGCGACCTTGCCGTGAAAGATTAAATCAGACTCCCCCGCTTCGGTGAAATCCTCAGGGCGCACGCCGACGTTGACCTTGCGGCCCATGTCGTCGGCATTGGACGGATAATCCGAGATGGCGGTGCCGCCGCCGTCCATGGTGATAATGGTCTGCGCGCCGGTGGCGCTGATCGTACCGGGCAGCAGGTTCATCGCGGGCGAGCCGATGAATTGCGCGACGAACTCGCCGTTGGGACGCTCGTAAAGGTCCAGGGGCGAGCCGACCTGCGCGATGCCCTTGTTGGCCAGCACCACGATGCGCGAGGCCAGCGTCATCGCCTCGACCTGATCGTGGGTCACGTAGATCATCGTGCTGTCGGGCATCTGTTCCTTGAGCTGGGCGATCTCGATCCGTGTGGCCACCCGAAGCGCGGCGTCTAGGTTCGAGAGCGGTTCGTCAAACAGATAGACCTTTGGGTCGCGCACGATGGCACGGCCGATGGCGACGCGCTGGCGCTGGCCGCCCGAAAGGGCCTTGGGCAGGCGGTCGAGATAATCGTCGAGTTGCAGGATCCTGGCCGCCTTGTTCACCGCGTCGTCGATTTCCTGCGGGGTCTTCTTGGCGATCTTCAGCGCAAAAGACATGTTTTCGCGCACCGTCATATGCGGATAAAGCGCGTAGGACTGGAACACCATGGCGATGCCGCGCTCGGAGGGTGGCACCTCGTTCATGCGCTCGCCGTCGATGGTCAGCTCGCCGCCCGAGATCTTTTCCAGCCCCGCGATCATCCGCAAGAGCGTGGACTTGCCGCAGCCCGAGGGGCCTACGAAGACGATCAGCTCGCCTTTGGTGATGTCGAGATTGATGTCTTTGAGCACCTCGACATTGCCGCCATAGGTCTTTGCCACGTCGGTGAGTGTCAGATCGGCCATATTGTCCCCTCCCTCTTATCTTATTATATATATCGTCTCATGTTTTTCGGCGGCGCAGCAGGCTGGGCTGCCACGGGCCCAGATGCAGGCGTCCGTCGGGCGACACCGCCGCCGACCCCAGTTCTATGCCCAGATGCTGCCACTCTCCCTCAGGCAGATCGAGCGCACTGGGTGTATCGCTTAGGTTGAAGGCGCAGAACATATCGGCCTCGTCGTCGCTGCGCACAAAGCTGAGCGCGTCGCCATGAGCCGCGATGTCGGTCTGCGCGCCCTTGATCAATTCGCGGTGCATGCGCCGGAACGCGATGGCGCGGCGGTAATGGTGGATGATGGCGCTTGGGTCGGCCTCTTGGGAATAGACCGAGCGGTGCAGGTGGTCGCCGCTGACCGGCAGCCACGGCGAGGCGCTGGAAAAGCCGCCGTTCTGGTTGCTGGGCTCCCACACCATGGGTGTGCGGCAGCCGTCGCGGCCCTTGTATTCGGGCCAGAATTCGATTCCGTAGGGGTCTTGCAAATCCTCGAACGGCACGTCCGCCTCTGGCAGGCCCAGCTCTTCGCCCTGATAGAGGCAGGCAGAGCCGCGCAGGCACATCATCATTGTCGCGTAAAGCCGCTGCGAGGCGGGCGACAGGTTCCAGCGGCTGACGTGGCGCATGACGTCGTGGTTGGAATAGGCCCAGCAGGCCCAGCCATCCGACGCCGCCGCGTCAAAGCGGTTGAACACCTCGACCACACGTGACGCGGTCAGCGGGTCGGCGGCCAGAAATTCAAACGCATAACACATGTGCATACGGGTGTTGCCGGTGGTGTATTCACCCAGGATCTCGAGGCCCTTTTGCGCGTCACCTACCTCGCCCACGGCTGTCGCTGCGGGGTATTCATCGAGCAGGCTGCGAAACCGTTCCAGAAACAGCAGATTCTCGGGCTGGTTCTTGGAATAGAGATGCTCCTGATGGTTATAGGGGTTCACCGACGGGGCGATGGTCGCGTTGCGCTTTTCGGGCGGCAGCGCGGGGTTGTCGCGCAGTTGCGCATCATGAGTGTAGAAGTTGATCGTATCGAGGCGGAAGCCGTCGACGCCCCGGTCCAGCCAGAAGCGCGTGGCCGCCAGCAGCGCATCCTGCACCTGCGGTTCGTGAAAGTTAAGATCCGGCTGCGAGGTCAGGAAGTTGTGCATGTAATATTGCTCGCGCCGCGTGTCCCATTGCCAGGCAGAGCCGCCAAAGATCGACAGCCAGTTGTTGGGCGGCGTGCCGTCGGGTCTGGGGTCGGACCAGACGAACCAATTGGCGCGGTCGTTGTCGCGGTCGGCCCGGCTCTCGATGAACCACGGGTGCTGGTCGGAGGTGTGCGACAGCACAAGGTCGATCATCACGCGAAGGCCAAGGCGATGCGCGGTAAAGATCACCGTGTCGAAATCGGCAAGGTTGCCGAACATCGGGTCGACGTCGCAATAATCGCTGACGTCATAGCCGAAATCCTTCATCGGCGAGGTAAAGAACGGCGAAATCCAGATCGCATCCACCCCCAGCGAGGCAATGTGCGGCAGGCGCTGCGCGATACCGGCCAAATCGCCGATGCCGTCACCGTTGCTGTCCTGATAGGACCGGGGATAGATCTGATAGATCACAGCGCCGCGCCACCAGTCGCGATCGGCGACCAGCATGTGCGAGGTATCTGCGGGGTTTTCCATATTCATCTCATGGGCTTTCGTTACTTGACGGACCCGGCCATCAGGCCCCGGACCAGATATTTCTGCATGGCAAAGAAAACGACCAGCGGCACCGCGATCGAGATGAACGCCGCCGCGGCGAGGATCCCCCAATCGCCCCCGCGCGAGCCCAGAAGATCGTCGGCGATCTTGACGGTCATCACCCAGGATTCAGAGTTCGACGGCAGGAACACCTTGGCCACCAGCAGGTCGTTCCATGTCCACAGAAACTGGAAAATAGCGAATGACGCGAGCGCCGGGAAGGACAGCGGCAGCACGATCTTGGTAAAGACCTGAAAATCGGTGGCGCCGTCGACCTTGGCGCTTTCGATGATGTCGCGCGGCAACCCGACCATGTAGTTCCTGAGCAGATAGATCGCCAATGGCAGACCGAACCCGGTATGCGCCAGCCAGATGCCCAGAAAAGATTGCCCGATGCCGATCTGGTTGTGCAATGTCAGCAGCGGCACAAGGGCCAGCTGCAATGGCACCACCAGCAGGCCGACCACCATGGCAATGAGGAATCCACGCCCCGCGAAATCCATCCACGCCAGCGCATAGGCGGCAAAGGCCGCAATCAGGATCGGGATGATCGTCGCCGGGATCGTCACCGTCAGCGTGTTGATGAACGCGCGGCCCATGTTGTCGGATTGCATGATCGTCGTGTAATTATCCATGCCGAAATCGGGGGGTGTTTCAGCGGTCATGTAGATCGAAGGCGCGCGGGAAATCTCGCCCTCCTGCACCCAGGTGAAATCGCCGTTCGCCGCGACGCTGAGCGACCGGTCGAGCACCGCCGTCCCGGCCAGAATGGCGTTGCCGTCGTCGTCCTCGGCCGGAAAGACCGGCGCGCCTCCGTTGGCGAATTTGACCACGATTCGCTCGTCGTCCACCGTGCCGTCGGCCTCGCGCACGTTGATGATGTAGCGCGCGATGGTCTCGCCGGGGGCGGCTCCGTCAGGTTCGCGGCTGGCGATGCCAAAGCCGTCAACACTCCCCGCCCCGGCCAGCGACCCTTCGCCGGTGGTAAAGAGATTGCCACTGAACGTGTAAAAGATACCGTCCTGCGTCACACCCTCCGGTTCGGGCTGCACGCGAAACGCCTGTTCGACCGGGAACATCGAGGTCCACCAACCCGACGCGCTGATCTGCTCGCGGTCGCGGAACGACGACACCAAAAGGCCGATGGTCGGGATCAGCCACAGCAGGACAAGTCCCACTACGCTGGCGTTGGTCACGAATGAAAGCGACGATTTGGTTCCTGCGATATTGTCCATTTCCCCGACCCTTCGTTTAGTTTTTTCGCGCAATTGGGTCGCAAAACCGCTGCGCATTTTTGCGATCGCACTTTAGTTCATTTCCTTGCGGGCCTGGCGGATGTTCCAGATCATCACAGGCAACACGATGATCATGATGACGAATGCCACCGCGGTCGCGCGTCCATCGTCGCGGAACATGTAATCCATCATGTAACTGGGCAGGATCTCGGTGTCGAAATTGCCGCCCGTCATGGCGTAGACGATGTCGAACACCTTGAGCGTCAGGATCGTGATCGTCGTCCAGACCACCACGATCGTGCCCATGATCTGCGGTATCTTGATCTTGAAAAACACCTGGAACGGATTGGCGCCATCGATGATGGCGGCCTCGACCGTTTCCTCGGGGATGCCGCGCAGCGCGGCGCTCAGGATCACCATGGCGAACCCGGTCTGGATCCACACGAGGATGAACATGATGAAGAAGTTGTTCCAGAACGGGATTTGCAGCACGTCAACCGGATCAAGCCCAAAGCCGTCCCGGACCGCGTTGATGATACCCACCGACGGGTCGTTGGCATAGACGAATTTCCAGATCAGCGACGCGCCGACGAACGAGATCGCCATCGGCATGAAGATGATGGATTTCGCGATATTGCCCCAGCGCAACTTGTCGGTCAGCTGGGCCACCAGCAGGCCAAAGAACGTCGCCGACGCAGGCACGAACAGCACCCAGAGCATGTTGTTCAGAAGCGCGGTGCGAAAGCCTTCCTCGGCGAACATGGCGGTGTAATTGCCCAGCCCGATGAAATCTTCGCCCGATCGATTGTAGAGCGAACGGATGAACGAACCGATGACCGGATAGACCAGATAAAGCCCCAGCGCGAACATCGCAGGGAACAGGAACAACCACGGGCGCACCAAGGTGGCGCGGTTGACGTTGCGGCCCCGGTCGCCGGGTTTGGGCGGAAAGATCACCTTGTCGAGCAGCCAGTTGGAGGCAACGAAATAGCCCACGCAACCGCCCACGCCGATGAAGATCGTCAGGATGCCTTGCAGAATCGGTGACATTGTCCCCTCCCAAAGATGCAAATGGCCCCATGCGATATTTCGCTTGCGGGGCCGGGTGCCCGGCGATGTGTCCGGAATTCAGAAGGGCGACCCCGAAAGGCCGCCCCTGAAATCGTCTTACTGGATGCTGTCCCAGCGCTGCTGGATCGTCGCGGCCACTTCGGCGGCGGGTGTGCCGGTGGTGTAGTCGACCATACCGCTCCAGAACGCGCCCGCGCCGATTTCGGACGGCATCAGGTCAGAGGCGTCGAACCGGAAGGTCGTGGCGCCCAGCAGAACGTCACCCAGACCCTTGAGCGTGTCGTTGGCATAAAGCTCTGTATTTACGCCGTTATGCGGTGTGAGAAAGCCCGAAAGCGCCATCCACGTCTCGTGCGCGATCGGTGTCTTGAGGTATTCGATCAGCGTATCCGTCGCATCGTTGGCGTTGGTCACGGCCCAAAGCGTGCCTGCCCCAAGGACAGGCGTGCCCAGATCCTTGCTCGCATAGGCAGGGAAGTAGAAAAATCCTGCGTCGTTGTCTTCGGGAAAGAACGTCGGGATGAACGACGCCTGACGGTGCATGTAGCATTCCGGCGGGATCGCGAACAGACCGTTGGGGCTGTCGCGGAAATCGGTGTTCGGCACGGCATCGACGCCGCCCTGCACGTAATCGTCGTTGCGGGCAAAGGCGCCGAATTCCTCGATCGCGGCGACGACAGCCGGATCGTCGAACGGGATCTCGTTGGCGACCCATTGGTCATAGACCGACGGCGGCTGCGTGCGCAGCATCATATCCTCGACCCAATCGGTCGCGGGCCAGCCCGTGGCCGCGCCGGACCCCAAACCGATGCACCACGGCACACCGCCATCATCGACGATCTGATCGCTGAGTTCTTTCAGCTCTTCCATCGTCTCGGGGATGTCATAGCCTGCCTCGTCAAAGGCGCTCTCGGAATACCAGACCAGTGATTTCACGTCGACCTTGTAGAAAAAGCCGAAATACTGATCGTTGCCGTCGGCATCCGCATAGGTGCCCAGATCGACCCAGGACTGACCGGCGGCGTAATTGTCGCGCATCCAGTCGGCGGACCCTTCGGGCAACGGGCTCAGGAAACCCTGGCGGGCCAGATCGGCGGCCAGACCCGGCTGCGGAAACACGCCTATGTTGGGGGCAGAGCCCGCACGGGTCGCAATCACGATATCCTGCTCAAAGCTGTCGGAGCCGGAATAGTTCACCTGGGCACCCGTCGCCTCGGTAAAGAGCGCCAGAACCTTTTCGACGTTCTCGGCGTCCAGACCGGTCCACGGGCCGGCGATGGTCACGGTCTGACCGGCCAGATCATGGGCGGCGGCAAAGTCTTCGTAGCTTTGCCAGTTGAAATCACCCTCACCGGGCGTGAACGGCAGATGGCCCGCCGCATGTGCGCCACCGGCCATCAGTGCAATCGCAGCCGCGCTGGCGAAAAGCTGTCGTGTCATCAAACTACCTCCCAAGGCATTTCTCGCGTGCTCATTTTATCATCAAAGCGCAAATCACACACCCTTTTCGGGTTGAACGGACATTGGCCGACTCACGCCAAAGCGCTTTGGGTAAGCTTGTTGTCGGTCTTTACATCGCACCTGTCAACGCCCAATTCCGGCACCTTTTCAGACACTTCATGCTGCGGTGCAGCTAAATGCGCTGTTTAGAAATGCCTTTCCTGAACAGCGCAGACCCGGTAACCCTTGTCGCGGCCCCTAAGCGCTTTGGAAACCGATCCGTCATGAATCTCAAGCAATTGGCATCGCATCTCAAGCTGTCGCAGACCACGGTCAGCCGGGCGCTGAACGGCTATCCGGAGGTCAACGAGGACACCCGCCGCCGGGTGCTCAAGGTCGCCTCGGAGATGAATTACCGTCCCAACGCGCGCGCCAAGGGGCTGGCGACGGGCCGCGCCATGGCCATCGGCCACGTGATCCCGGTGTCCAGCAAACACGAGATGGTCAATCCGATCTTCGGTGACTTCATCGCCGGCGCGGGCGAGGCATATGCGGCGGCGGGCTACGACATGGTGCTGAGCCTTGTGGCCGACCGCGACGAGGCGGCGAGCTACCGTGCGGTGGCCGCCAAGGGCAGCGTCGACGGCATGATCGTGCACGGCCCCAAGATGGACGACCCGCGTATCGCCTTGCTGCGCGAACTGGGCCTGCCCTTTGTGGTGCATGGCCGCGCGTCGCATGAGACCGCGCCTTATTCCTGGCTCGACATCGACAATCGGCGGGCGTTCTTTCGGGCGACAAAGACGCTGCTGGATCTGGGGCACAGCCGCCTCGCGCTGATCAACGGGCCGGAATGGATGGATTTCGCCTATCGCCGCCGCGACGGGTTCGTGATGGCGCTGGCCGAACAGGGGCTGACGCCCGACCCCGCGCTGATGATGCAGGACGAAATGACCGAGCTTTACGGCCATAAAAGCGCGCAGCACCTGCTCGCCCTGCCCGACCCGCCCACCGCCTTTGTCTGCGCGTCGATGATCACCGCATTGGGCCTGCGCCGCGCCATTCACGACGCCGGGCTGGTGATGGGCCGCGACGTGTCGGTGGTCACGCATGATGACGATCTGAGCTATCTGCGCAACGGCGACGACACGCCGGTCTTTACCGCCACCCGCTCTTCGGTGCGCGAGGCCGGGCGGCAATCCGCGCAGATGCTGCTGGAGATCATCGCCAACCCTTCTGTGCATCCCCGCCAACATCTGATGCAGGCGGACCTGATCATGGGCACCTCGACCGGACCCCGCCGCCGCTGACCTGCCGCCGCTGACCCGCCCCCGCTGACCTGCCCGCGCTGACCGTTTCCGTTTTCCCAAAGGCCCCCCATGCAGTTTACCCGCGCTGATTTCCCCCCCGGTTTCCTCTTCGGCACCGCCACCTCGTCCTACCAGATCGAGGGCCACAGCTTTGGCGGTGCGGGCCTCACCCATTGGGACAGTTTCGCCGCCACCCCCGGCAATGTCGTGCGCGCCGAGGACGGCGCCACCGCCTGCGACCATTTCCACCGCTATGAGGCGGACCTCGATCTGGTCGCCGCCGCCGGGTTCGACGCCTATCGCTTCTCGACCTCATGGGCACGTGTGCTGCCCGAGGGACGCGGCACGCCCAACCCGCAAGGCCTCGATTTCTACGACCGGCTGACCGACGCCATGCTGGAACGCGGCCTGAAACCCTGCGCCACGCTTTACCATTGGGAATTGCCGCAACCGCTGGCGGATCTGGGCGGTTGGCGTAATGCGGACATTCCCCATTGGTTCGCCGAGTTCACCCACACGATCATGTCGCGCATCGGCGACCGCATGTTCAGCGTGGCCCCCATAAACGAGCCCTGGTGCGTCTCTTGGCTGTCGCATTTTCTGGGCCATCATGCGCCGGGAATGCGCGACATCCGCGCCACAGCCCGCGCGATGCACCACGTGTTGCTCGCCCATGGCCATGCGATCGGCGCGATGCGGGGTCTGGGGATGGGCAACCTCGGCGGTGTCTTCAACCTCGAATGGGCGGATCCGGCGGATGACACCGCGCAGGCCCGCCGCGCCGCCGATCTTTACGACGGCTATTACAACCGCTTCTTTCTGGGCGGTGTCTTCAAAGGGGCCTACCCTGACAATGTGCTGGAAGGGCTGGAGCCGCATTTGCCACGCGGCTGGCAAGACGACTTCCCCGTGATCCAAAGCCGGCTCGACTGGTGCGGCCTCAACTATTACACCCGCAAGCTGATCGCGCCCGACGACGGCCCCTGGCCACATCACCACGAAGTGCCCGGCCCCCTGCCCAAGACCTTCATGGAGTGGGAGGTCTTCCCCGATGGCCTCTATAACTTCCTCATCCGCACGGCGGCGGAATACACCCACGACCTGCCGCTATATGTGACCGAAAACGGCATGGCCAACGCGGATGTCATCGAGGACGGCACAGTCAACGACCCGGAACGCATCGCCTATATCGACGCCCATCTGATCCGCGTCCGCGATGCCATCGCCAAAGGCGTGCCCGTCAAGGGCTACATGCTCTGGTCGCTGATGGACAATTACGAATGGGCGCTGGGGTATGAAAAGCGGTTCGGCCTGGTGCATGTCGACTTCGACACCTTGAACCGCACACCCAAAGCATCCTATCACGCCCTGCAACGCGCCCTCACAGGATAATCCATGCAACAGCCCGATGCCCTGCTCGCTCTGGTCGCCGATATCGGCGGCACGAACACCCGCGTGGCGCTGGCGCGGGGCGCATCCGTGCTGCCCGACACTGTGCAGCGGTTCCGCAATGCCGAATTTCCGGGGCTGGAGCCTGTATTGCAGGCCTATCTTGCCACATGCGCCGAAAAACCCGTCGCCGCCTGCGTCGCCATGGCCGGCCCCGTGCACGACGGGCGCGGCACGCTGACGAACCTCGACTGGTCGGTGGACCGCGACCTGATCGCGCAGGCCACCGGCACAGCACCTGTTGCCGTGCTGAACGACCTACAGGCGCAGGGGCATGCGCTGGGCCATATCGCGCTGGACAATCTGCGCGCCGTCGCGCCGGGGGTCACCGCAGGCGATCATGCCGCGCGGCTGGTGCTAGGCGTGGGCACCGGGCTGAACGCCGCCTTGGTCTTTCGCACGGATGCTGGCACGCTGGTGCCGCCGTCGGAATCCGGGCACATCACCCTGCCCGTGCAGGATGCGGAGGATCTGGCGCTTTGGGACTGGATATCGGCGCATCATGAGTTTCCCGGCGTCGAAGAGGTGCTTTCCGGTCGCGGGCTGGAGCGACTTTACGCCTTTTACCTGGCCCGATCAGGGGCTGCCACGCCGACCCTGTCTGCGGGCGAGATCATGGCCGCCTGCACCCAGCCCGGTCTGGCGCGGGACACAGTCGCGCGGTTCGTGCAGCTTCTGGGGCGTGTTACCGGCAATCTGGCGCTGATCCAGCTGCCGTTCGGTGGCATTTATCTGGTCGGCGGCGTGGCCCGTGCGATGGCCCCGCATCTGGGGCCGATGGGTTTTGCAAAAGCGTTCTGCGACAAGGGCCGCTTTGCCGCGTTCATGGACCAATTCCCGATCTGGGTGGTCGAGGATGACTATGCCGCCCTCACCGGATGCGCCGCACATCTGTCAGAGATCGTCACCCTCAACGCGCTGTAAGATCGGCGCACATCTCCCCCGACATCATTCCTCGCGGAACGCCTGCGCCAGCTGATCCACCGCGGACAGGTCGATCCGGGTGCGAAACATCAGCCCCTCGTCCAGCGGCACGATCTGAAGCAATGTCCCTCCGGGCGGCACAACCCCGCCGATCGTCGTCACCTGCATCTCGAACACCCGCCCCGAATTGGGCGCGCGAATGGTCACCCGCTCGAGTTGCTTGTCGGTCGAGCTGATCTGCTGGCGCAATTCCTGGATCTGCGCAATCGTGTCGCGCAGCTGCGTGACGACCTCTTCGCGGCGCTGCCTTTGGCCCTGCAACCGCTCCAGATCGGTGTCGCGGATCGAGTTCTGGATGCGCGCCAGTTCCGATTGATGCTCGGCGACCTGACCCAGCAGATCGGCCCTGTTGCGTTGCAGCCCCAGCAATTTCGACGCCCGCGCGAGGCCCTTTTCGGTCAGTTGCCGCAGGCTGGTCAGTTCGTCATCCACCAGCGACAATTGCTGCCGCTTGGCCTCGATCAGCGCGTTGACACCCGTCGTCTGGTTCTCGAACTGGCGGACTTTCTCGGCCAGTTGCTCGCGCCGTCCCCCCTCAAGATCGCGCCGCGCCTCGAAAATTTCCACCTGCCCCGCCCGGTGCAGATCGTATTCCATCCCTGCAACCATCGCATCGGGCACGGCAAAGCCGACAACCGCATCGCCGCGCTGTTCCGCAATCAGCCGGTCGCGCAGGGACAACGCCTCGGACAAACGGGTGCGGTAGATCAGCAGGTTGGCGCGCAGATTGGTATCATCCAGCCGCACGAGAACGCCGCCCTTTTCGACAAATTCGCCGTCGGCCACCGCGATCTCCTCGACGATGCCGCCGTCGAGATGCTGGATCGACTTGGGCCGCCCCGCCACCTCGACCGAGCCTACCGCAATTACCGCCCCCGCGATCTGCGTATAGCTGGCCCAGACAGCCCCGCCGCCGAAAAGACCCACAGCAGCGATCACGCCGATGGTCGCGGGCCATGTCATCCCGGTGCGCAAGGCTCTTTCGGTCATATCGTCCCGTCCGGCACGGTCGGCCGCACGGATTTCTGCAACACGTCCTGCTTGGCGCCAAACTCGGCCACACGGCCCCCGTGCAGCACCAGAACCTTGTTTATGGCGGCAATCGCAGAGGGGCGGTGGACCACCACCACCGTGCTGCCCGCCTCGCGCAGCGTCGTGATCGCCCGGCTGAGCGCCTCGTCACCGGCGGCATCCAGATTGGAGTTCGGCTCGTCCAGCACCACGTAGCGCGGCAATCCGTGAACCGCGCGGGCAAGCCCGATGCGCTGCAATTGCCCGCCCGACAGCACAGCCGAATTATACTCCTGCGATGTGGCACAGCCATCGGGCAATTGCAGCACCATCTCGTGCACGCCCGCCACCCGCGCGGCCTCGATCACCGCCGCATCGTCGGCCTCGGGATGGAACCGCGCGATGTTGTCGCGGATCGTGCCGGCCAGCAACTCAAGATGTTGCGGCAAATACCCGATGTGCTGGCCAAGGGCTGCGTCCGGCCATTGATCCAGCGTGGCGCCGTCCAGCCGCACCTCGCCCACCTCGGGTTTCACCGCGCCGACCAGAATACGCGCAAGGGTGGATTTAACGCAGGCAGACGGGCCGATGACGCCCACCGCATCGCCGGGATCGAGCCGGAACGACACGTTGTCCAGAATGGGGGGACGTTCGCCGCGCCGGGCATTCGGCACGAACCGCGTGACACCCATGACCGACAGAAACCCCTTGGGCGCTGGCAAATCGACCGTCGGACGGCGCGGCGGCAAACAGCGCATGCAGGCGTTTGTGCGCCTCGCGCGCGCGCGAGATACCGCGCCCATCGCGCTCGATGCGATGTCGTCAATGGATTCATGTGCGCCTCGCGCGCGCGCAGGTCGCGCCACTGGCCGATCACCTGATCGACCGGCGCCAGCGCGCGGCCTGCGATGATGGACGCCGCCACGATCATGCCCGGGCTGATCTCCTGTTGCAGCGCCAGATAGCCGCCCAGACCCAGCAGCGCCGATTGCAGCAGCAGCCGGAACGCCTTGGAGGACGCGGTGAACCCCTCGGCCCGGTCGCCGCCCGTTTGCCCCACCGCCAGCCCGTCACGGTGCATATCCGCCCAGCGCGCGGTGATCCGGCCGGTCATGCCCAAGGGCACGATGGCCTCGGCGTTGCGGCGGCTCTGGTCGGCGAAAAAGCTCTCTGCGCTGTCCATCCGCATGGCGCGGGCGTGATGATCGCGCGTGGTCCATTGGTTGAGCAGCGCCAGTATCAGAACCACGCACAGGCCCGCCACCGCCAGCCAGCCCAGCCACGGATGCACCAGAAACACGATGCCCAGATAAAACGGAATCCACGGCGTATCGAACAGCCCCAGCACCGCAGGGCTGGGCAGAAAGCCCCGCACCACCGCCAGATCGCTCAGCGGGCGCGACGTGTTGGGCGCATCCAGCGGCGCCTGCCGCACCCACAGGTCATAGACCTGGCCGCCAACGTCCTGATCCAGCTTGTAGGAGGCGCGCGACAACAGCCGCGTGCGCAGGAAATCATAAAGCCCCATATAAAGCCCCATGAAGATGAACAGCAGCACGACCACGGCAAAGAGCGCCTGAAGCGTGGCGACGGACCCGCTCGACAACACGCGGTCGTAGACCTGCAACATGAACATCGGACCGGTCAGCATCAGGATATTCACCGCCGCAGAAAAAAACCCCACCGTCAGAAACGTGCGCCGCATACGGGCGATGGCCACGGCATAGGCCCCGTCGGGATCGCGCTCAGGTGCCTTTGGGTCGGCCATCGGGGTCGGTCCTTTGGATGGAACGCAGGCCACCGCCCGCGCCGATGCGTTTAGCGGTCCCGCTCCGGGAATTCCAGCACGCAGGCAGGACGTAGGGTGGGTGGCAACCCACCGCCCCGGCCCGCTGCGCAATACCGGATCAATAGAACGAGAACTGATCCTCATCCAGCGCCGCAAGCCGCGTACCCGCAAGAAACACCCGGTCGCCCGCGCCAAAGTCAAAGAGCACGCCGCCACCGGTTTCCTACGCCAGACCCGCCAGATCGTCGTAGCTGTCGATCCCCGCGACCCGCAGCGACAATTGATCGCCTTCGATGAACGAATTCAGCGTCGCGCGGCTGGGCTGGAACGAATAGATCACGTCGCGCCCGTCGCCCGTCTCGAACCGGAAGGTGTCGGAGCCAGAGCCGCCAAAGAGCAGATCGCGCCCCGCGCCGCCCGACAGATCGTCGCCGCCCCGGCCCGCGAACCGCAGATCGTTGCCCTCGCCGCCCAGCATCGTGTCGCGGCCAGAGCCACCAAAGAGCGTGTCGCGCCCGCGCCCGCCGCTGACGTAATCGTCGCCTGCCCCGCCAAAGAGCACGTCGCGCCCACCGCCGCCATCCAGCAGATCGTTGCCGCCGCCACCGAACGACACATCGTTGCCGTCGCCGCCCTGCTCGATCCGGTCGAACGGGTTGGTTACGTTGACGGTGACGCTGGCCTGCGCGCTGCCGGTGCCGTCGCTGACGGTATAGGTGAACTAGTCCGGCCCCTGATGGTCGAAATCCGCCAGATAGCTGATCACGCCATTCTCAAGGCTGACCTGACCGTTGGCCGCTTCGCCCACCGCCGTGACCACCAACGTATCTCCGTCCGCATCGCTGTCGTTGACCAGCAACGCGGATTGATCAAGCCGCAGGATGTCGGGCACCGAAATGGCAAAGCTGTCGGCCATCGCCACCGGCCCTGCATTGCTGCCCAGAACGGTCAGGGCGAACGTGCCGGACATTGTGTCGAGACCGTCGCCCGCCACCAGCTCGATCTCGATGACCTGCCTGGCCCCCGTCGGCGGCGTGCCGGAATAGCCGGTGCCGTCGAATGTCAGCCAATCGGGCAGCGCCGTCCCGGTTGCCAGACGCGAGGCAAAGACCAGCGGATCGCCGTCGGGGCCTCTGAAATTGCCGATCCGCGCGGCAAAGGTGAACGCCGCGCCGCCGGTGATCGGATTGCCATCGGCATCAATGGTCACATCGGGCAAGGTCGCATCCTGCACCGGCGCATCCTGCGTGCCCTGAACAAGCAGCGCAAAATCGTCCGAGATGGTGATCTGGCCATCGCTGATCTGCAACCGCAGCGCCACGTCGCCGTAGAAATCCTGCGGGGCCTGCCCGGTCAGCATCAGCGTGTCGGCATCGAAGGTGATCCAGTCGGGTGCCGCGCTGCCATCGTCCGCCACCAGCGCGAATTGCAGATCGTCGCCGTCGGGGTCGCTGTAGATGCCCTGGGTCAGCCGGATATCGAACGCGGTATCCTCGACCGCCATCCGGTCGCTGAGCGGAGCCGCCAGGACAGGCGCATCGTTCACCGGGTCGATGACCAGATCAAACGCGCGCGTCGTAGCAAGCACGCCGTCATTCGCCGTGACCTGCAACGCCAGGGTGCCCGCAAAATCCGCAGGCGGCGTGCCCGAAAGACGCGCCGTCGCCGCATCGAACATCAGCCACGCAGGCAGTGCCGTGCCGCCCGCGCGGGTCACATTCACACTCAGGGCGTCGCCATCGGGGTCGGAAATCACCTCCGGCAACGCCAGATCGAACGCCGTATCCTCGTCGCTGCGCAGCGCGTCGAAGGCGTCGATCACCGATGCCTGATTGGCCGAAAGCAGGTCGATCAGCACCGAGCCCTGCGTCGTGAGCGCCCCGTCGTGAGCGTATAGCCCACGTCGATCCGCCCCTCGAAGCCCGGATCGCGCGACACGACCAGATTGTCCAGCCCGTCCAGCGCCGCCACAAACCCGTCGCCGCCCAAAGCCCCTGCGATGCTCAGCGTATCGCCGTCCACATCGCTGTCGTTGGCCAGCAGATCGGCCAACGCGATTGCGATGATCTCTTGCGTGCCGCCATCCACGGTGTCGAGGCCCGCGACAGGCGCGTCGTTGACAGCCGTCAGCTCGAAATTCACCGGCTGCACGGTGGTTGCGGTGCCATCGTCCGCCACCAGCTCCAACGCGAAATCGCCGTTGAGATTGCTGGGCGGCGTGCCGGTGATCTGGCCTGTGGCCGCATCAAAGCTCAGCCATGCAGGCAAGGCCGTATCGCCTGCCCTGCGCAGCGCGACAATCAGCGTGTCGCCGTCCACATCGCTGATCAGACCTGCGTCCAGCGTGATGTCGATGGCCGTATCCTCGGCGCTTTGCAGGCTGACAGGGCCGATCACCGGCGCGTCGTTCACCGCCTCGATGGTCAGCGTCACCGCCCGCACACTGGTGTCGCGGCCATCGTTGGCCACGATCTCAAGCGGCACATCGCCGTTGAAATCGCCGGGCGGCGTGCCCGACAGGGTGAACGTGGCAAGGCTGAAGCCCAGCCATGCAGGCAACGGCGTGTCGCCCACGCCCCGCACCGACACGTTGATCGCGTCGCCTTCGGCATCGCTAAAGAGGCTCGGGTCCAGCGTGGCGCTGAACCCGGTATCCTCGGTGCCGGACAGCGTGATGTCGCCGATCACCGGCGCGTCGTTCACCGCCGCCAGCTCGATCGTCACCGTCGCGGTGGAACTGCGCCCAGTGCCATCCTCGATCACATAATCAAAGCTGGCAGGCCCGTTGCGGTTCTCGTTCGGGGTCACGATCAGGCAGGGCAATCGCGTTTGGAAATCCGAGCACTGAGAGGGTGAACATTGCGCGAACTTTTCGTCTCTCTCGCCGCGTTCGTGGTCAGGATTCGATCGCTTTTGATCC
>Ga0307981_1000043_pt1 | contig 128457 bp, 121 predicted proteins | sample OrgLakmetagen987_FD_201849 | JGI IMG/M metagenome (GOLD analysis project Ga0307981, IMG submission 201849) | Saline water microbial communities from Organic Lake, Antarctica - #987 | ecosystem: Environmental > Aquatic > Non-marine Saline and Alkaline > Saline | place: Antarctica: Organic Lake... | reverse complement strand
CGAAGCGTCGTTCGAGCCCACGGAAGGATCCGTGAACGTCGGGTTCTGCGCGTTCGCATCCGACAATATCGCATTGGCCGGATCCCCCGTCCCACCGGTTTGCGTCCAGGCGTAGCTCGCGATGGTGCCGTCGGAGTCCGCACTGCCCGAGCCGTCAAGCGAGACTTGCACGCCAGAGACCGCGGACTGGTCCGAACCCGCATTCGCCACAGGCGCGGCGTTGGGGCTAAAGGTCTGGGTATTCGATACCGTGTTCGCGTTGCCCGCCGCATCAACGAACCCGTCGGCGGGAACCGATACCGATACCGTGCCCGGACCGTCTGGACGTATCGTCAAATTGTAGCTGGTGCCGCTGCCTCCGAAGGTGAGGAAAGTGGCGTTGACCACGTCGAAGTCGTTGGGGAGAAAGCCGGTGACATTTTCGGACAGGGTTATCGTCGTCGTGAAATTGCCGCCTGACTCCGTCAACAGCCCCAGCGTAACAGTGGGCGCCGTGGCATCATATTCGATGGACAAGCTTCCTGAGGGGTTGCTGGTGATACCGCCAACCGTTGCGGTCGCGGTGATCTGGCTGTCACCCTCAATCAGATCGCTGCTGGGCGCAATCGACCAGGCGGTTTGGCCCGAACTTAGTTGCTGCGTTCCGGCAGGGCTGCCATTGATCCGTAGTGTGATGAGCGCATCGGCCGGTGCCGTGCCGGTGAATGTCGGGCGCGCGATATTCGTGAGATTGTCGGTGCTGCTGCTGCCGGAATCGCTGGCTGCGGCCAGATCGGGGGTGCTTGGCGTGTTGGGCAAATTGGCAAGCGTGTAGGACTGCGTGTCAGCGGGCATTACAGCTGATACCTGATTGCCTGCAAGATCAAAAAAACCCGGCGGCCCGTTCAGGACCATTGTCAGTGTACCATTGTAATTGGCAATCCGTGGATCTGTAGTTCTGGGTTGGGGGCCGGTCGGGCCCAACCCGGCAGAATCGATCGGGAAAGTTTCGCCACTCCCTAGCCGAACAAGGATCGGGTTTATGCCCGGTGCCGATGTGTAATAGTCTGTTTCGGAAAGCACGAATATCATGGTTATATCGTTTGCATCGGTCGTCTCGATGGCCGGTCGGAATCTCTCGATCCTGGTGACTGTGGGGGCAACGGTGTCGATCGTGATGCCAAGTGCGCCTGAAGGCGCGCTGGTTTCCCCGCTGGCGCTGGCAGTTGCTGTTATTTGCTGCATGCCATCGGCCAGATCGGCGGTTGGCGTGATCGACCAGTCTGCCTGTCCTGCCGCAAGCTGTTGTGTGCCGACCTGCGTTGCCCCGGAAAACAGCGTGACCAACGTGCCGACAGGCGCCGTGCCGACAAATGTCGGCCGCGCGATGTTGGTGACGTTATCACTGAGCATAATGCCCGTATCGGTCGCGCCAGTCATGTCGGGCGTACTGGGGGCGTCGGGAGTCTCGACGGGAGGGGTGCCTCCGCCGACGGTGCCGACTCCGCCTGAGTTTGTGAAAGTAAAGGAGGAGAACGGTACGCCGCCATGGGTTCCGGTGACTGTGCAACCAGCCGTACAATTCGCGCCCGTAGGCGGGGAAAGCGAACCGTTTACTGTAAAGATCAAAGTACGTGGATCATCCGCAGCAAAATCCTGAAGCTCGAAAAAAGCGTTTCCACTGGTATCTGACACCTGAATAAAGATGAAGTCTTCGTCGAAACTTAGCGTGGGCGGAAATGGCCCCGCTGTATTGACGCAATTATCATCGGTCAGATTCAATCCGATCTGTTGCCCGTTCGAAATTGTAGGGCAATCGGTGAAATCGGCATCTGCGGATGTGGGAAGACTGGCTGCGAACACAAAGGCAAATGCTGCTGTGACAAGCGTAGCCTTTGGTAGCCCCAAATTGACCAACGAACGGAACCATGAGTAGATAGCGAACTTTGCTATGAAACCGCCGCCCCTTACAAAAGGCATCAGTACACCGCAAAGATATGCAAGAAATGTCATTGTTGGTGTCTCCCGGAAGGTTCGCTGTACGCTTTTCAGTTTTTATTTGCGCGAGACAGCAACACATGTAAAACTCCCTCTATGGTAGAAAAACTAGAAGGCATCGTGAGGTCAATAAATTTAACTACTTGATGGCGCACTGCTATCTGGTGTTGCATATTTGACAATAAATTCCTTCGTAACCAGTGATTTGATCATTTTCTGAAATTTTCCGGAGACCATGATGTCCGAACCTTTTTTAGCTGAAGTCCGAATGGTCGGGTTTGAATTTGCACCCAGAGGTTGGGCTCGGCTGGACGGTGAGATTTTACCGATCAATCAAAACCAGTCACTTTATTCACTGATTGGAAGTAAGTTTGGCGGTGACGGCTCAACGTCCTTTGCGCTACCTGATTTGCGCGGCAGAACCCCGATCCACAGAGCAGATCAATTTCCGATCGGACAAAGCGCTGGTACCGAATCCGTCACTTTGACGGTAGCTGAAATGCCTTCCCACACCCACCAGGCCAAAGCGTCCCTGACTGCGGGGAATTCGTCGAACCCGTTACAAAATGTTCTGGCCGCCGAATCCGGAGATGACCGGGCTTACCGCGATCCAGAACCGGCAAACTCCACACCGTTGAGGATGGGGTCAATAGACGGCGCCGGATCTGACCGGTCTCATAGCAATATGCAGCCCTATCTTGCGGTTACATTCTGTATCGCACTTACAGGGATTTTCCCTTCCCGAAATTGATGTCCGGAGGATATTGCATGTCAGACCCGTTTATCGGTGAAATTCGCATTTTTGCAGGTAACTTTGCCCCTCGTAACTGGGCGTTCTGTGACGGACAACTCCTCGCCGTTTCGCAGAACAGCGCACTCTTCTTTTTGCTCGGGACCGTCTATGGCGGCGATGGCACAACTTCGTTCGGTCTGCCCGACATGCGGGGACGGATCCCTGTAGACGCTGGGATCGGTCCCGGTCTGACCCAGCGGCGACCAGGGGAAAAGGGGGGCGCTGAACAGGTCACTCTGACCTCTGTCGAGATGCCCAGTCATATGCATGACCTCAATGCCAATACCCAACCCGCGACGGCAGCATCCCCGCAGGGCAAGGTGCTGGCGGATGGTGTCGGTGTCAGCTTCTTTTCCAACGGCATGCCGATTTACCGTCTGGCATCGTCCGGCCTGACAGATAGCGGGGGGTCTCAACCGCATTCAAATTTGATGCCGTCACTTTGCGTTAATTTCATAATTGCCTTGTCTGGCATTTATCCTGAAAAAGCCCAGGAGGTTTAGATATGTCGGAGCCCTTTATTGCAGAAATACGTATTTTTGCGGGTGATTTTGCGCCTCGCGGTTGGGCCTTTTGCGACGGTCAAGTCATGCCCATTGAGAGTAATAAAGCGTTATTTTCGCTGATTGGGGCGACTTATGGAGGCGATGGCGTCACGAGCATGGCATTACCCAATCTTCAGGGTCGCGCTCCTATGCATCCCGGGCGAGGCCCTGGTCTTAGTCCACGCAGATGGGGTGAGGTGGTCGGCACCGAAACCGTGACACTGTCCGAAGCTCAGCTTCCAACGCACAAACACGAAATAGTCACCGCCGAAAACCAAGGTGCCGCCGATGTATCGCCGAACAATAACGCAGCACTGTCGCGTTCAAGCTTTGGTGATAATCTGTACCAGACCGAAAGTTCGGCGAACCTCACGGATCTTGCGCCGGTGTCCGTATCGAGCGCCGGTGGCGGACAGCCGCACAACAATCTTCAACCCTATCTGGCACTGAATTTCATTATCGCTCTATTCGGCCTATATCCGAGCCGCTAGTAGAGCCTTCGCAAAATGTGAGTTGATGGAGCACAGCAACGATCCGGCCGCGAAATACTTTTTCATTTGAACAGGCTAGGTCTGAAGCGGGAAAAGGTGTCTTCGGATGGCCTTCGCCCTACTTTTTGTGCCGCTGAGGTTCGCTAAGCAAGAGAGGCTTCAGATGCACCGGTTACCATTCGCGCATCACGCATCGTACATGGGCGTATCCTATCGATACGCAACCGATGACGATCTCACATTTCTTTTATGCGTCTACCGATCCACACGCGAAACTGAGCTCGCCAGAGTTCAATGGAGCGAAGACCAGAAGCAATCCTTCATCGACATGCAATTTCAAGCCCAGCGGGACCATTATACAAGGCATTATCCCGACGCCCTATGGCTGATCATCAATCTTAACGAGGTATCTATCGGCAGGCTCTACCTCGAACGCTGGAGCAAAGAGCTGCGCATCATTGATATCGCCTTGGTACCCAGCGCGCGCGGAAAAGGCGTCGCAACCGCAATTCTACGCGACCTGCAGGCCGAAGCGACGGAGACCAACAAGAAGATCGGCATTCATGTCGAAAAATCCAATCCAGCAATGACCCTCTACCGTTCACTCGGCTTCAAGACCATTGAGGACAAGGGGGTCTACCATCTAATGAACTGGAGTCCGCCTCGGCCGGAAGAAGAAAGCATCGCCTAGGTAAAGATAGCCTCGTACTGTATTCCAGCGGTTTTATTTGCAACAGGGACTAGAAAAACATCCTGCTCGCCAATCAGCTCGTGCGCAATCCGGTAGGTAGCTTGTGGCAGCGCAGGTGCCGTCGGACCCTGCCAAAGCAACGAAAAGGCGCCACCCTCTCGCTCGCCTGAGCCTAGCTGCTTCACTTCCAATAATTCTACTCGGACTTCAGCATCAAGTGAAATGATCGTTGCTTGCGTGCCTACGATCGGCTCAAAACTTTTAGCAGTCATTTTATGAAAGTCGATCATTTCGAAGTTCCTTGGTCCATAGAAAATATTGTGTTTTAGAAGCGATATTACACTTCAAAGACACTCCATTCGGAAATGCTATTTTATCCGAGTTGAGGTGTCGACACCTGCGACTGAAATCCCCCGCGAAATATGAAGCCCTATTTAGGCGGCGGATTCTTGTCTGCTGATGGGCATCGCAATGAGGCTTTGTTTGAAGGCAAATCTGGCACGTTAGATCAGCGCGGCGATAAGTCGGCGGAGGGTGACGAAAACCAGGTCAAAAACCTGTATGCCGAGATCGTGTGGTTGCCTTATGTCCGAGATTTTTTTGCAAAAAGCTAAATTCCCAAGTCCCGAGGCAGGCGTGAGAGACGTGGGCCGAGCCTGCCTGTGGCAGAGAAATATGCTTTGCGTCTGATTGCACGATCATAATTTCAATACGAACCGACTGAAGAGACTATGATCAACCTGGATCTGATGCGCCCAATCTCCATGTAATGCTTGGAAAACCTGCATTGTTGCGCCCGGCAATTGACGCAATAACTGCGCAACAAAAATGGATCCATGAACGACAAGCGGATGCGCAAGTGATGCGGTACATAGACCTCACGCCGAACGACCAGAAACCCAAGTTCAGCAAGACCGCGAAGGGCACCGGTAGCTAGCGTCTTCAAGCCGGGGACCCGACGCTTCAGCACTTTTCTCCCGAAACGTTCAAAATTTCTCACTCGGAGACAAACGCCGCCAGCCAATTCTTCATGCCAGCCCGATAAATTCAATTCTTGACCGCAGCGCTTAATGCCTACGAAGGTATTCCAACGCGCGAGAATGCGATACTGTGCAAGGCTATAAGGTCACAGTAGCCCGGACGCGAATGGAAGCGGTGCGATCCTTGACGGTTTCAAAGCAATTAGCGCTCGGCAAACAATCTCACCGGTCGAATATGGAGCCCTTCTACGGTCTTCGCTAGCCGATCTTCTTAATTTCAAAGTGTCTATCGCGACCCGTTTGCTAGTGGCAAAGCCGCTTGCACTGGGTCGTGTCGCGTTTTCCGCCGTTAAAGATAACCATCTGAAATACAAATTGGACTTGTGCCAGCATCGCGGTGCTCTGGACGGCCACTGTCGTCGCGCCATTCTGCGAACATTCTTGACAACTTTGCAGGGTTCAATCGAAGCTGGAGCGATCGCCATAGAGCCTGCCTGTTGCCGCACGCGAAAGCGCTTCTACCGCAAGCCAAAGGCAAAGCGACAGGCAGGCCAGCACGATCAGCGCTGCGAACATTAGCCCGGTCTGCCCCCGACCGTTTGACATCAGGATCAGGTGCCCCAGACCTTGTGACGACCCGACCCATTCACCGATCAACACCGCCAGTGGCGCATACACCACCGCAAGACGCAGACCGGACAGTAGTCCCGGGACAGCATAGGGAAGGCGCAGCAGCAGCGTTTCATGCCACCGGCTTGCGCCCGAAAGATGAGACAGATCGATCAGACCGGCAGGCAGCGCCATCAGCCTGTCAAACATCGCAGAAGCAATCGGGAAATAGGTGACGAGGGCGATCGTAACAATTTTAGACGGCATGCCGTAGCCCAGCCAAAGGGTGATCACGGGGGCCAGTGCAAAGACAGGCACTGCTTGTGCGGCGACCAGCATAGGGCGCAGCAGCCACCGCGCACGCCGCGAGAGCGCGAGCAGCAGTGCCGTCTCGACCCCCAGGATGATCCCGATCCCCAGACCAACCGCAAGGTTTCCGGCTGACCAAAATGCGTTATCGCGGATCAGCGCCGCATTTTCCCACAGCGCCTGCGCGACTACCGCAGGCCCCGGCAGGATGAAACGTGGAACACCACTGAGGCTGACGATCGCCTGCCAAACCAAAAGCGCCACAATAAACGCGGTGATACCGCGCAAAAGACGCCGCATCACGCCGCGTCTCCAGAAATATGGCCGCGCATTTGGTGCAAGAGGGCGGCCTGCGCGGCAAGTGTTTCAGTGGCGGCAGCATCACGCGGCATGGCGGAGGATGGCAGATCACATTGCGTGCTGCCTGAAGGGGTGATCATCCAAGCGGCATCTGCCAGACGGATGGCTTCGCCAGGGTCGTGAGTGATCAGGACAACGGTGCGGTTCGCCAACAAATTTACAGCAAGGTCCTGCACGCTCTGCCGTGTCATGGCATCGAGAGCAGAGAAAGGCTCATCAAGCAGAATGATTGCACGGTCTTCATAAAGGGTCCGCGCTAGGGCTACGCGTTGGCGTTGCCCTGCCGACATCTGCGTGGGCTTGCGGTGCTCCAACCCTGAGAGGCCCACCTTAGCGAGCAAGGCTGCTGCACGGTTGGGCTGCACCGGTGCGCCCCGCAGGCGAGAGCAGATCGTGACGTTGTCGTGCGCACTTGCCCATGGCAACAGCTGGTCATCCTGCGCCATCATCGTAACGCGGGGCGCGATTAGCATGCCGTCACCGCATGTAATCTGCCCCTCCAAATGCGCGGCACACGGAAGTCCCGCAATCAGACGCAACAGCGATGTTTTTCCAACTCCCGACTGCCCGAGAAGGACGCTCCACCGCTCTCCGGGTAGCATCAGATCAAGGCCTGAGATCAACGGCGTCTGTCCTGAAAAAAGCGTACCGCTGATCCGGATGCTGGGCCCAGTCATGTGGGATCCGGATGTTGCGCCATCTCCCAAAACCCGATTTCGAGCCGCGTAGCGGTCGTGAACCTCGATTGAAGGCTTTGCGCACGGGGCAAGCTGTGCCAGCCAGCCCCCAACCGCCGCTCCAATGCGCCGTCCAGCAGCGCGCCCACATCATGGCACAGTGCCTGGTAGTCCGCTCCGCCATATGTCGCGCACCACGGCGCATAGGGGCCATCGGTATGCTGCAAGCGCAGGCCAATCTCACCATAGCCCAGCACACAGGGGGCGAGTGCGGCCAGAAGATCGAGCAAATCCCCCGAATATCCCGCCTCAAGGACATAGCGGGTATAGGCGAGGTTTCCGGCGGCCTCCGGCGTGGCCTCAAGTACGGACCGCTCTATTCCGTGCGCCGCGCAGGTCAGCACATGCAGGGGCATTTCAACATGTACCAGCGCATGAACCGTCGCACTTGCGGCGGCCATCTCATCATAAGTTTCGGCCTTTGCCGCAGCCAGCGCCCATGCGCGGGCAAAATGGATCAGAAATACATAATCCTGCCGGAGATAGTGCAGGTAGCTGGCCTGCGGCAATGATCCGTCCCCCAACCCTTCGACAAAGGCGTGGCAAGTGTAATCTGTCCAGTCCTGACCGGCACCGGCCCGCCAGATCGCGAAGGCTTGCCCGTAACCAGGCCCGCTCATTGTGATACCGCAGCCGTCACATCGACCACCAGATCACCCGCGGGGATGACGGCATCTACCGCACCCTGTTCGAGCAAAAATGCCTCGAAACGGGTATAGCGACCATGATCCACTGCAGCGGGGCGGCTGGCAAAACGCGACCATGTATCGCCCCATGCGCGGCTGTTCAGCTCATTACGCAATTCCGCGCTGGTGGCAAAAAACATCTCCCCCATGCCTTCTGGGTCGTTCAGGATATCGGCTGTGGCGCGCTCGGTCGCTTGCAAGAACCGCGCGATTTTATCCCGGTCCAAGGCTTCGGCGCGGGCCACATAAATCAGCTCGTCATAGGATGGAACCCCCTCGGCCTCGGGGTAGAAACAGCGGCCCGCGATCCCTTCGATATCCATCTGGTTCAGCTCGAAATTTCGGAACGCGCCGATCACGCCATCAACCTGCCCGGACATCAATGCGGGCGAGATCGACCAGCCGATGTTGATCTGTTCCACGTCCGTCAGGGCCACTTCATTGTGGGTCAGCATCGCGTTCAGCAACATCTCCTGCAGACCTGCTACGGCAAAGCCTACCTTCCGGCCCGCCAGATCTGCGATTGACTGTACCGGCCCGTCTGCGCGTACCACGAGGCAGGTCATCGGCGTTTCGATCAACGTCCCGACACGCACCAGCCCCAGACCATCGCGGGCATTGAGATGTAGTTCGGGCTGGTAGCTTACCGCCAAATCAATGCGCCCTGCCGCGACCATGCGCGGCGGATCATTCGGGTCTGATGGGGTGATCACTTCGACTTCGAGGTTAGCATCGGAAAAATAGCCGCGCTCCTGCGCCAGAATGATCGGCCCGTGATTGGGATTTACAAACCAATCGAGCATGATTGTCAGTTTATCCTGTGCCAGTGCAGGCGCGGCAATCACACACAGAACAAGAGTTGCGAGAATTTGTTTCATTGGGGACTCCTTCAGGGGTTCACAGGTGAGGCAAAGCGATCAGGGCAATGTCACCCGCCCAGCGTTTGCGCAGGGCCACGCCGGCATGATGAGCGCGCAGACCCGTGCGGCAGGCCAGCACGATACGGGTATCGGTTGCAGGCAGGTCGAGTGTGTCCAAGGCCGCGCCCCCAATATGCAGGGCAGCGGAGACAAACGGCGCGGGCACTTCGGTGCGCAGATCAATTACCAGATCCTCGGGAGCGATCTGGCTTTGCGCAATGAAGGAAGCGAGAGAGGAAGGCTCCGGGGCACCGTCAAACCGAAAGCCGGACGTGCGCCAGTGCGCGGCATCAAAAATTATCATCTGGCCCAGTGGCGAGGGCGCCAGACCCAGCAAGACCGCCAGTGCCATCTGTGCCTGTGCCGCGCCGATCATGCCTACGACAGGGCCCAAAACCCCTGCGGTCTCACAGGTGGCAGCACTGCGCGGCAGATCAGGAAATACCGCCCGCAAGGATGGTGCCGATGCACAGAACCCGCCCACATAGCCCGATAGCCCGAGGGCGGAAGCGCTGATCAGAGGCTTGTCTGCTTCCATTGCCGCATCCGACAACGTAAAGCTCGCCGCGAAAGTGTCCGCGCAATCAAGGATCACATCAGCCTGCGCGACCAAAGCGGGCGCATTCGCCGGGGTCAGCCAATCGACAACCGGATGCACCGTGACATCGGGGTTCAGGGCGGCCAAGGCATCGGCTGCAGCATGCGCCTTGGGGCGGCCGATGTCTGCGATGCGATAGAGCGGCTGGCGGTGCAGATTTGTGAGCGCAACCGTATCACCGTCTATCAACGTGATCGTGTTTACCCCCGCACCTACCAGATATTGCAGCACCGGCACACCCAGCCCGCCCGCGCCCGCCACCAAAACATGGGCAGCCGCCAATCGGTCCTGGCCAGACCGGCCGACCTCGGACAGGGTGATCTGGCGCGCATACCGGCTCATGCCGTGACTTCCAGCCATGCCCTGATACGCCTCTCGGGATCGGCGTTGAGGGTGATGTCGGTCACTGCCGCCACTGTATCAGCACCGGCGGCAAAGGCACCCGCCGCACGCCCCACCGACATTCCGCCAATGGCGCAGAGTGGAATATCCCCGATCAGCCCCTTCCATTCTTTAAGTCGGTCCAGACCTTGTTCAGTCCATTTCATTTTCTTTAGGATAGTCGGATAAACCGGACCAAGAGCGATATAGTCCGGAGACAGTGTCAGCGCCCGGTCCAGCTCGGCATGGTCATGGGTGGAAACACCCAAACGAAGGCCTGCGCGGCGGATCGCGAGCAGATCTGCTGTTTCCAGATCCTCCTGACCCAAATGCAACCAATCAGCGCCCAACTCGATTGAGAGTTGCCAGTGGTCATTGACGACCAGAGTAACGCCGCGACGACGGCACAGCGCAAGAGCCTCAGTGATCTCGCGGCGCAGGACATCATCCGTGTGGTCCTTCATCCGCAGTTGGACCAGCCGCACTCCAAGAGGCACGGCGCGTGCGATCCAGTCGACACTGTCAAAAACAGGGTAGAAACGGGGCAGTTTCATAGCCACGCCTTTCCAATGAGCGGGGTAGAAGGGACAGCCATATCGCGCTGCCCCATCGGGCCGGCGGCGGCTGCAAGCCCACCCGCCTGCGTCGCAAGCGAAAAGGCGCGGGCCATCGCTGCGGGATCGTCTGCTTCGGCCACGGCGGTGTTGAGCATGATTGCATCGAAGCCCAATTCCATCGCCTCTGCCGCATGACTGGGCAGACCAAGGCCTGCATCAATCACCATGGCGACATCCGGGAAAGCGGCGCGCAGGGTACGTAACCCATGGATATTGTTCAGCCCCATACCGGAGCCAATCGGTGCACCCCACGGCATCAGCACACGGCAGCCCGCATCGACCAGACGCTCGGCCAGCACCTGATCTTCGGTCGTGTAGGGAAACACTTTGAAGCCGTCTGCACAAAGCACCTCTGCCGCCTCAACCAATCCAAAGGGATCAGGCTGCAAGGTGTCGGCATTCCCGATCACCTCCAACTTGATCCAGTCCGTCTGGAAATACTCACGCGCCATTTGCGCTGTCGTGATGGCTTCGCGCGCGGAATGGCAGCCTGCGGTATTTGGCAACAGATGTACCCCCAGACTGCGCACCAGGTCCCAGAACGCCTGCCCCGCACCGCGTTCACGGCGCAGGGACACCGTGGCAACGGACGCGCCGCTGCTGGTAAAAGCTGCTTCCATTACGGCAGGCGATGGATAGCGCGCGGTACCCAGCATCATGGGCGTTTCGAGGGTGACGCCATAGAAATCGCGCATGTCTCAGCCCCCCTGCATCGCGGTCAGAACTTCGAGACGGTCATGGGATGAGAGCTGTTTTCCGCTGCGCGCAGCGGCGGGCACGAATGTTCCGTTCAATGCAGTGGCCACCCGCGCCTCGCCCCAGCCCAACTCCGCCAAGACACCGGCCAAATCCGTCGCGGTGATCTCGCGCTCTTCACCATTCACTTCAATCTTCACGGAATAAATCCCCTTTAATGCCTGTCAGAAGAAACTCTGCTGCTTGTTCGGCCAATGCGGGCGCCATCAGATATCCGTGCCGGAACAAGCCATTGAGGTATAGTACGCCACCTTTTCGCACCACACGCGGCACGTTATCGGGAAATGCCGGACGCAGATCGGCGCCCGTCTCGATGATCGCCGCCTCGGCAAAGCGCGGATCAAGGGCATAGGCCGCAGACAAAAGCTCGAGTGCCGAGCGGGCGGCTATGGGGCCCCGCGCCGCACTCTCGATCTGTGTTGCACCCAGCATGAACAGCCCACCGGGCCGCGGGACAACATACAAAGGATGTCGTGGATGTAGCAGGCGAACAGGTCGGCTTAGCGTGATCTCGTCCGACTGCAGGATGATCATTTCACCGCGCACACCGCGCAGGCCTTTCACATCCCCCGCCGCGGCCAGACCGCGACAGTCGATAACCGGTCCTGTGACATCGTTCGGTGTCATATCGGCAGTTTCGACCTCAACGTCCGACGCGGCGAGGCTGCGCACCAGATCGCTCAGGGCCTGACGCGGATCCAAGTGTGCTTCGTTAGAAAAGAACAATCCACGTTTGTGCAGCGCGTCCAGATCAGGCTCAAGTGAGGCAATTGCCTCTGCGTCGCAGGCAGCATGCCCGCTGGTCCGCTTGGCGAAACGTTCCAGTTCCGCGCGATCCCTGTCGGGCGCAAGCACAAGCGTGCCGCGGGCGTGGACTTCCGTAACACCCCGCCAAAGCGCCGCCGCCGTACGTCCGTGAACAATGACCGCAGGTTCTGTCGTGGCACCTTCACACTCGGGCGCAAGCATGCCGCCTGCCCACCAGGAGCAACTGTGCGGCCCCGCCGCCCCGCTGCGGTCCAGCAGGCGCGGGCGCAGCCCCCGGGCGATACACGACCGCGCCGCCCACAACCCTGCCACACCTGCGCCAATGATTGTTACATCGGTCATCGCGCCCCACTTTCACGGGGCCAAACCGCATGAAAATGGTGGACAGGGCCATGACCATCGCCGACCCTCAGAAGATCCGCCGATGCAATTGCCTCTTGCAGATAGGCATGTGCCATCTTCACAGCATCTGCCAGTGACATCTTTCGCGCCAGCCCTGCCGCGATCGCCGCTGAAAGGGTGCAGCCTGTGCCATGGGTGTTACGCGTGACGTGACGGAGGGCAGATAGCCGGATCACGTCGTCTTTTGTGATCAAGAGATCGGTACAGGTGGGACCGCTTGCATGGCCACCCTTCATCAAAACTGCACGCGGGCCCAGCGCCAAAAGCGCTTGCCCCTGTGCCAGCATCTGCTCCTCATCCGCAGCCTCAGAGCCGCCCAGAAGCCGGGCCGCCTCTGGAATGTTAGGGGTTAGAATATAAGCCAGCGGCAGCATTTGCGCGCGCAAGGCATCCACGGCGTCAACTGGCAATAGGGCATCTCCAGATTTGGCGACCATGACGGGATCCAGAACGACAGGCATCGCGCAAGGTGCCAGCCCGCGTGCCACTGCCGCAATCGCGTCCGGACCACCAAGCATGCCGACCTTGATTGCCTTGATCTCTAGATCATCGAAAACAGCGTCCATCTGGGCGCGAATCATCGCAGGGTCAATCATCCGGACAGCAATAACCGCACGCGTATTTTGTGCTGTCACCGCAGTGATCACACTGGCACCATAAACGCCCAAGGCGCTGAAGGTTTTGAGATCGGCCTGTATCCCCGCTCCGCCGCCACTGTCGGAGCCCGCAATCGTCAAAGCCTGAAATGCCATAGTCGCCCCATTTTACTAAAGGGCCGAAGGCATAGAAAAAACAGGGTAAGGTGGCAAATACGCCAATGCTCTACTCCGTTCCCTACGCCGGCATGACCCGGATCAGGTTCGATGGGTCAGCTTTCGCCTCTCAGCCTCTAGGGCACCCCAACGGATACGACGAGCGTAGCGTTGCGCAAAAACAGTGTCAAACAGTTAAGATCGGTACGAGTTTTTCAGGAAACCAAGCTTTCTGTTTTTGATGGAGCACTGCCATTCAGGTGAGGCACAAGGGTTGCGCCCCCGACCCTGCGGCGCTGTCAGGGTGATCCTCGCGATCAGGGGCAGCACGGCCTTCCTTGGTTTCTGGAATGCCGGATAGGGGTGGATTTGCCGGATACGCGTGGAGAGCCGAGATGGTAAACTATTTAGCAAACTATGCAGTCCAGTCGATCCCGCCGGGATCTCGTGGCCGCAGCCTATAGCGTTCATTGCGGACTCAGTACTGAACACCGCCAACAGTCCGCCTTCGGCAGTAGACTAAATGATGTTGCGAAACCAAAGCATCCCAAAGGTGCGAGCACGAGTGGGTCACGGCCTGCTCAGCCGGATAAGACCTTCGCTTGATCACCAACCAGATGACAGGCCGCTATGCCGGTAGGTGTCGTCCGCTGCGCCGGTACCTCGACCTTGCAGCGATCAATTGCAAGAGGGCAACGCGGATGAAAGGCACATCCTTGCGGCGGATTGATCGGGTTCGGGATCTCGCCTGTCACCGGTTTGCGTCGCCGTCCCGACAGAGCCAGATCCGGCACTGCATCAAGCAACATGCGTGTATAGGGATGCTGCGGCTCCAAAAATAACCGCTTGCTATCGGCCACTTCGACCAGTCGTCCCAGATAGAGAACGCCGATCCGGTTCGCCATGTGACGTACTACCGAAAGATCGTGTGAGATCAGCAGATAAGTTAAGCCGAATTCGTCCTGAAGATCGCGCATCAAGTTCAGGATTTGCGCCTGCACCGAGACGTCCAGCGCCGATGTGGGTTCGTCACAGACGATGAATTCGGGCTTGGACGACAGAGCACGCGCAATCGCGATCCGCTGGCGTTGTCCCCCCGAAAACTCATGAGGGAATTTGCCTGAATCCGAGCCAGACAGCCCCACGACCTCGAGCAGGCGGGCAACCTCGCGCGTGATATCACCGCCGCTCAGAATACCGAATGTCCGCATCGGCTCTGCGATAATATCACCCACACGCCACCGCGGATTGAGACTGGCAAAGGGATCCTGAAAGATCATCTGCATCCGCTGACGCACCGCACGGATTGCATCCGGATCATCAGGGCCGATCAGCCGCCCCCCGATCTCGATCGTGCCACCCGAGGGCGCGAGTAGGCCTACGATCATCTTGGCGATGGTCGATTTGCCCGAGCCAGATTCGCCCACTAGCGCAAAGGTCTCCCCTTTTCGGATCTCGAAGCTGACATTGTCAGTCGCAGTGAGGAAAGACTTGCCCTCCCGCTCGATCACGCGGTTGAGCCACGGCTTCGAAACGTCGAAGTGTCTTGTAAGCCCTTCGACCTTTAGAAAACTATCCGTCATTTCGCTTCTCCTCATCCTCAGCGAGCCAGCAGGCTGCGGCGTGACGCGGTGCGACATCGATCACCGGAGGCCGTTCGGCCAAACACCGGTCAAACGCATGCTCACAGCGCGGGTTGAACGCACAGCCAGACGGAATGGCATTGAGCCTCGGCATGGTGCCGGGGATCTGCACCAGACGGTCGGTGTTTTGCACCAGTGTCGGGATCGATGCCATCAACCCGCTGGTATAGGGATGGCGCGCGCTCAAGATCACATCGCGCACCGGCCCGATCTCTGCCATGCGGCCTGCATAAAGGACCGCGACACGGTCAGCAGTCTCGGCGATGACACCCATATCATGGGTGATCAGCATTACCGCAGCCCCGCGCTCGGCACAGATCTCTTTGAGCACGTCGATGATCTGGGATTGAACAGACACGTCCAGCGCCGTTGTCGGCTCATCCGCAATCACCAGTTCCGGTTCGGCAGCCAGCGCCAGCGCGATCACCACCCGTTGCCGCATGCCGCCCGAGAAATGGTGGGGATAGTCGTCGATCCGCCGCGCGGCGGCGGGAATGCCGACACGGTCCAGCAGACCGACCGCATGGGCGCGGGCCTCTTTCTCTGACATATCCAGATGTGCCCGGATCGTCTCGATCAGTTGGCGGGCGACGGTATAAAGCGGATTGAGGCTTGTCAGAGGGTCCTGGAACACCATCCCGATACGCTTGCCACGGATGCGGCGCATGGCCTCGGGCGGCAAATCATCGATACGCTTTCCGGCCAGTCGGACCTCGCCGCTCAAGATGCGACCCGGCGGTTCGATCAGACCGATGATCGCAGCACCGGTAATGGACTTGCCTGCACCGGATTCGCCAACCATGCCCAGCACCTCGCCGGGCGCGATGTCAAAGGAGATCCCGTCGAGCGCACGCAGCACGCCACGGCGGGTCGGGAATTCCACCACGAGGTCACGGACAGACAGCAATGGTTCGGTCATAGTCATGGCCTCCTTCAGCGCAGGCGCGGGTTGAGCGCGTCACGCAACCAGTCACCCAGCAGATTCACCGCCAGCGCAAGCGCCAGCAAGGTGGCGGCCGGGAAAAGCAAAATCCACCATTCACCGGAAAACAGATACTGCTGACCGATGCGGATCAGCGTGCCCAGACTGGGCTGCGTTGGCGGCACACCAACCCCCAGAAAACTCAGTGTGGCCTCGGCGATGATAGCGAGCGCAAGCCCGATAGTCCCGATCACCAGCACCGGCCCCATCACATTGGGCAGGATATGCCGCAACAGGATGCGCACCGGATGAACACCGATCACGCGCGCCGCCTGCACATATTCCTTGCCCTTTTCCACCATGGTGGCGCCCCGCACGACGCGGGCAAACTGCACCCAGTCCGACAGCCCGATCGCCACGATCAGTACCCAGATCGCCATTGTTTCACGTTGCGAGGGCGGGATAAATCCACGCGCCACACCAAAGATCAGCAACGCAATCAGGATGGAGGGAAAGGAAAGCTGCACATCGGCGATCCGCATCAACAGCGCATCGACCCAGCCACCCCGATATCCCGCCAGCAGCCCTGCCGTGATCCCGAGAATCATCGCGAACAGGACCGCAGAAAACCCGACGAACAGGGAAATCCGCGCGCCATAAAGGATGGTCGAGAGCACATCCCGGCCCTGATTGTCGGCGCCTAGCAGAAATGTATTACCAGTAAAGGCGTTCTCCTGCAGGGGTCGGCTGAACCCATCCATCAGATTCAGGCTGGACGGATCATAGGGATTGGTCGGCGCAATCCACGGCGCGAAAACGGCGGCAAGCACGATCACCAGCGCCACGATCCCCGACACAATCGCCAGAGGCGATTGGCGGAAAGAATAAGCGATATCGCTGTCCCACATACGGTAAAAGCGACCGGGGGTTTTGGTCTCATTCATGGCATTGCCTCAGTGACGGGCCGCGCTGCGCTCGACGCGCAGGCGGGGATCGACGGCGTAGTAGAGTAGGTCGACGATCAGGTTGATAATGACGAAGATCAGCGCGATCAGCACCAAATAGGCGGCCATGACAGGTACGTCCACGGCACGGACCGAATTGATGAACAAGGCGCCAACACCGGGCCATTGGAACACCGTTTCGGTGATGATTGCGAAAGCGATGATCGCACCGAGCTGTAGACCAGTGATGGTAATGACCGGCACCAGCGTGTTTTTGAGCGCATGCCCGAAATTCACCGCACGGTTGGACAGCCCGCGCGCGCGCGCGAATTTTATATAATCGGTCCGCAGCACTTCAAGCATCTCAGCGCGAACCAGCCGCATGATCAGCGTCATCTGGAACAGCCCGAGCGTGATCGCAGGCAGGATAAGCGACTGGCGGCCCGAAGATGTCAGAAATCCGGTACTCCAGCCGCCTGGCAACTCGACCGTATCGCCGCGACCAAATGATGGAAGCCACTGCAATTCAACGGCAAACAACCAGATGAGAAGGATACCAATCAGAAATGTCGGCAACGATACTCCGATGAGTGAGGCAGCCATGATTCCGTTGGAGATTACACCGCGCCTATGCAGCGCTGTATAAACGCCAGCTGACACGCCAAAAACAAAGGCCGCTAGCCCCGAGACGAAAGCAAGCTCCAGCGTGGCAGGAAGGCGTTGCAGGATCAGCTCCATCACGGGCTGCTGCAAGCGGTAGGAAATTCCGAAGTTGCCCTGAACGGCGTTGCCGATGAAACGTCCAAACTGGACCACGAACGGATCGTTGAGGCCCAGTGTCGTGCGCAGCGCCTCGCGGTCCTCAAGCGACGTCTCCTGACCGACCATCGTACTGACTGGATCGCCGACATAGCGGAAGAGCGCAAAAGCCACGAGTGCGACGACAAGCATCACGATGGCGGATTGCACGACCCGGCGGATGATAAAGGCAAGCATCGGACCCCCTGGCCCGTAGAATGGGCTAAAATGGTAGCAAAAAAATGACCCGCGCGACGACTGCCGCGCGGGTCGGATAGATCAGATCGGATCAGTTATCGAAAGTCAGCGTCGCCATGCTGGGCTGATTTTCGGGATGCACGTCAAGGCTGATATCACCACGCATTGCATACGCGAGCAGCTGGTTGTGGACGTTCAGGATGGGACGGTCTTCCATGACCTGCGCCCAGATCTCTGCGATGACCGCATCACGGGCCTCCAGATCGGTCATGGTCGCGAGGGATTCGATCTTTGCGTCCACTTCTTCGTTGGCATAGCGCGAGCCGTTGTAGCTGCCGAAGCCTTCTTCACGAGAGTGCAGCAGGAAATTGAAGACGTACGCGGAATCGAATGTCGGTACGCCCCAACCCAGCATATAGAAGTCTGTCTCCCAATTCTCGATCAGCGGGAAGTGCAGCGAGCGGGTCTGCGACACCAGATTAGCCTCGATCCCGATGCGGCCCAGCATTCCGACATAGGCCTGACAGATCGCTTCGTCATTCAGATAGCGGTCGTTCGGGCAATGCATATCGACCGAGAAACCCTCGGGGTAGATGCCGCTCACAAGCTCGGTGGCTCGATCATAATCGGGGGCGGAATAGGCATTCATCGCCTCAGTCCAGCCGTTCACGAAAGGCGGAAGCGGTGCGGCCGATGGCTGCGACTGACCGCGCATGACAATCTGACGGATCGCGTCACGGTCCAGCGCCAGAGCCATCGCTTCGCGGATCTCGGGGTGCGAGAACGGATTGTCATCGACATTGGCCGAAGCCAGCTTTTCGGAGGTCACATCATAGGCAAAGAAGATGTTGCGGTTCTCGGGCCCAGTCATGACCTTTACACCGTCGGTCTGTTCCAGACGCTGGATGTCCTGTACGGGGACGTCTTGCACTACGTCGACCTCACCGGAAAGCAGCGCGGCAACGCGGGTCGCAGCTTCGGCGATCGGGGTATAGATGATTTCGGTGACCTGGGGCGCTTCGTCCCAGTGGTTCTCGAAATAGCCCAGCACTGTGCGAACTTCCGGATCCCGCGAGACCAGTGAATATGGGCCGGTGCCGTTGGCATTGCGCACGGCGAAGTTTTCCTCGCCTGCCGCAAAGTTCTGCGGGACGACCACGTCATTGGCCTCTGCCCAGCCGCTGTCCATGATGAAAAAGTTCGTCAGGTTCTGGACATAGAGCGGCGATGGGCCTTCCATCTGCACATGCACGGTATAATCGTCCACTGCGGTAGCGCCAGTCACGGCTGTGTGCAGCGCGCGGAAGCCCGAGCTCTCATGGCGAACGCGCTCGAACGAAAACACGACATCTTCGGCCGTCAGCGCGCTGCCGTCATGAAATGTAACGCCCTCACGCAGTTTAAGCACCCAAATCGATGGATCATCCTCAAGAATGCTCCACTCGGTTGCCAGACGCGGCTGCAACGATCCATCGACATTGCGGCGCACCAGCGTTTCGTAGATGTGGTGCAGGAGGGTCGAGGTCGGCCCTTCGTTCTGGCTATGCGGATCGAGCGTCAAAGCGTCTGCGACGCGCGCCCAGCGTACTGTTTCCGCGCTGGCCGTACTGGCGGATATTGCCAACGCAATCGCCGAAGTGGCTAGGGCCGTTGCTACTCCAGCAGGTTTGATATGTGCGAGTAGGTTCATTCTTTGTCTCCCGGTTGTTTATGTGCGGCTTATTTCTAGCTTTATCCTAAAAAATGGAAGAGCTGATTTCCAGCCCCATCCTAACGTTAGCTGTTTTTGCAGCACGATACTGTGCGTCGACAAAGGATTGAAGATCAAGGCAATCCTCCCCTGTTTCAATGGCATGTGGATATCGAAGCTTTTCGGCAATTTACCTTGGGGAATCAAAGAAGGGGCCGATACGCAGCGCAGCCTTGATAATGGCGACGCCACGCAAACACGAATGGCGCGCAGCGCTGGCCGGGCTGTGCCTCGAGCGCGGCATGGGTTTTCGAATGACGCGCTATTCGGATCAAAATGCGTAGATCAAGCCGTTGGATGTGCCTTCGAAAATATAACCAGACAGTATAGCCAATGCGTCTTGCGCAAAGGGCTATGACGAGGCCTCCATCCCAACACGGTAAAGTCCCGCTGCAGGCTGATCTACGGAACTTGCGCAGTAAATAGCATCGAACTCCAATCCATCAGCTACGAGTACCTATTTTATAGAGGTCAGACCCGGAGATAATCTCTTGCATTCTGAAAGCCCGCCAGAGAGTAATCGCGCTGGTGGATTAGTTTTATAAGAATATTCGAAAAATGGGAGCGCCGGTGTTGAGAAACTTGGTCATCCTTCAAAGAACCGCCGCACATTGGATGACGCGCGCAAGCGACTACTACCTTGCGTACAGATCGAGAGCCTAAACGGTGCAAGGATATAAGAATGACCAAACCTAAACTGCTGATCACGCGCAAGCTGCGGCCCGTCGTCGAGAAGAGGGCTGCGCGCGATTACGATGTCGTCCTCAATCACGACGATACGGTCTTTTCCAGCGAGGAGCTGATATCCGCGTGCCGTAAAGTTGATGCGGTGCTGCCCTGCCATTCGGAGCATTTCAGCGCCGAAGTAATCGAGGCGATCGGGCCAGGCCTCAAGATCATCGCGAATCACTCGGTGGGTACAGATCACGTCGATCTTGCCGCCGCGAAGGCCGCTGGGGTCGTGGTAACGAACACGCCGGATGTCCTGTCCGATGCCACGGCAGAGATAGCCATGTTGTGTATGCTGGGCGCTGCGCGGCGCGGCGCAGAAGGCGATGCGATGGTCAGATCCGGGCAGTGGACCTTTTGGTCTCCCGCTTTCATGGTGGGGCGGCAGGTCACAGCCAAGCGTTTCGGCGTTCTCGGCATGGGGCGGGTTGGGCAGGTCGCCGCTGACCGCGCGCGCGGGTTCGGCATGGAAATCCACTACCACAACCGCAGCCGCCTTCCAGCGCATCTCGAGAAGGGCGCAATCTTCCACAACACTCTGGAAAGTCTGCTCGGCTGCTCGGATGTGCTCAGCCTGCACTGCCCCGTGACGGTCGACAACGCAGGTATCATCAACGCGCGAACGCTGGCTTTGTTACCGGATCGCGCGATTGTCGTGAATACGGCCCGCGGCGCGCTTATCGACGAGGAGGCGCTGGTTGCCGCCCTTACGTCGGGCAAGCTCTTTGCAGCGGGACTTGATGTGTTCAGGGTCGAGCCGGTGGGCAATCCAGCGCTCGCGGCTTTGCCCAACGTCTTTTTGCTGCCGCACATCGGGTCCGCGACAGAAGAGACCCGTGACGCGATGGGTATGCGTGCGCTGGATAATCTGGACGTCTTCTTTGCGGGTGAAGATCCCGGCGACCGGGTAGCCTGAACCGGGCCGCCGAATTTCAACACGATTCTTTGGTAAGATATTTTTACCGGTACTTGCAATTCGGCCGTTCCCATTTAAAATCGTTGCACTCAGGATCGGAAGATTGCTGACAAAAAACGGTAACGAAAACTCTATGTCGCGATTCGCGACACCACCGTCTGGGAGGACACCAATGACTGACACCCCTACAGCAGCGCAGCTTTCGCGCCGTTCGTTCCTGCGCACAGGCGCGATCGGCGGCACAGCAGTCGCCGCGACCGCGCTTTCCGCTCCGGCAGTTCTGGCGCAGGCGCCCATCGTAATGAAGATGCAGACCTCGTGGCCCGCGTCCGACATCTGGATGGATATGGCCCGCGAATACACTGCCCGCGTCGAAGCGATGGCCGGTGGCAGGCTCACGATCGACCTTCTTCCAGCGGGTGCCGTGGTTGGCGCGTTCCAGGTCATGGACGCCGTGCATGATGGTGTGATTGACGCGGCACATACCGTGCCCGTTTACTGGTACGGTAAATCAAAGGCCGCTTCCTTCTTCGGAACCGGCCCCGTTTTCGGCGGCTCTGCCTCGACGATGCTGGCATGGTTCTATCAGGGCGGCGGTGCGGAGCTCTACCGTGAACTGACGCAGGATATTCTTGGCCTTGACGTCATCGGATTGATGGGAATGCCAATGCCCGCGCAGCCGTTCGGTTGGTTCAAGTCCGAAGTCAACACAGTGGCCGATTTGCAGGGTTTCAAGTACCGGACCGTTGGCCTTGCGGCTGACCTGTTGCAGAGCATGGGCATGTCCGTGGCGCAGCTTCCCGGTGGCGAGATCGTCCCCGCGATGGAGCGCGGCGTGATCGATGCGTTCGAATTCAACAACCCCTCCTCCGACCGTCGTTTTGGCGCGCAGGATGTGGCAAAGAACTATTACCTTTCGTCCTACCACCAGGCCTCCGAATCCTTCGAATTCCTGTTCAACCGCGACTTCATGGAAGACCTGCCGGAAGATCTTCAGGCCATCCTCAGACATGGCGTCGAAGCTTCTGCAACGTCCAACCTTGCTCTGGCGATGAAAGAGTATTCCAAGGACCTGGCCGAGCTTCAGACAGATGCAGGCGTCACGGTTCACCGGACGTCCAAGGAGATCCTTGCCGGACAGCTCGAAGCCTGGGACCAGTTGATCGTCGATCTGGAAGCGGATCCTTTCAACAAGAAAGTCATGGACAGCCAGCGCGCATGGAGCGAGCAGGTCGCCTATTATGAGCTGATGAACGCACCCGATCTCGGTCTGGCGTTCGAGCACTACTTCCCAGGAAAGCTCAAGCTTTAATCGGCCAGAAGGCGCGGATGATCCGCGCCTTCTTCGCCTCTAGCGTCCCGCACGGAGTTTTCTGAATGCAGCACTATATCCGGTTCGCCGACAGTATTTCGGCAATGTTCGGAAAGGCTTTTGGATGGCTGATCATCCTGATGACTTTCGGGATGAGCTATGAAGTCATGGTCCGCTATTTATTCAACAGTCCCACACCCTGGGCGCTGGATGTAAGTTTCATCATGTACGGCACCATGTTCATGATGGGCGGTGCTTACACGCTCTCGCGCGGCGGCCATGTCCGTGGCGACTTTCTTTACCGTCTGTGGTCTGACCGGACGCAGGCAAAGGTAGATCTCACACTCTACATCCTGTTCTTTTTTCCCGGCATCCTCGCCCTCATCTTTGCCGGCTGGAAGTACGCGAGCCGCTCTTGGGGCTATGCCGAAGTCTCGGTAAACAGCCCCGCCGGTATTCCGATCTATCAGTTTAAAACCGTGATCGTCGCTGCCGGTATTTTGCTGCTGATCCAAGGCATTGCCCAAGTCTTTCGCTGTATCATCTGCATCCGGGAGGGCCACTGGCCGCCCATGGCATCAGATGTCGAGGAAACCGAGACCTTGCTGATGAAGCAGGCTGCCGAAGGGCAGTCCAAGGACCTGATCTGACCCTCAGGTTCATTTTTAACGCCCTTCCACATGTGGAGTTCACAACGTGACAGACCCCCAGATTGCCTTGACCATGCTCGGCATCTTCATTTTTTGTGTGTTTTTGGGGTTCCCCATCGCATTCACCCTAATGGCTATCGGCATCGCGTTCGGCTACTACGCCTACTTCGACGCGTCCCGCATGTGGCGCGGCTACAACCGGCTGGATGAAACCGCGAGTTGGTGGGACACGACCAGTCTGTGGCTAGAGGGTTTTTATAATAACAGGATATTCGACCTGTTCGTGAACCAGACCTACACGGTCATTTCAAACGAAGTACTGACCGCAATCCCGCTGTTCCTATTCATGGGCTACATCGTGGAGCGGGCCAATATCGTAGACAAGCTCTTCAGCACATTGGCCGTTGCTACGCGCAGTGTTCCGGGCTCGCTCGGTGTGGCCGCGTTGATCACTTGCGCGCTTTTCGCCACGGCGACAGGTATCGTAGGCGCGGTCGTCACTCTGATGGGTCTGCTCGCCCTGCCGCAGATGCTCAAGATGAGATACGACCACAGCTTCGCCACAGGCATCATTTGTGCGGGCGGCACATTGGGCATCCTCATCCCGCCGTCAATCATGCTTATCGTTTATGCGGCCTCTTCGGGCGTCTCGATCGTCCGGCTTTATGCGGCAGCACTTCTGCCGGGACTAGTGCTCGTCGGGCTGTATCTGACCTATATCGTGGGACGTTCGATTCTCAACCCCTCGCTCGCACCGAAGCCCACCAAGGAAGAGCTGCCCGAAGTCCCATTGGGACAGATGCTCTGGATGCTGGCGACCAGCTTCCTGCCGCTTGCTGTACTGATCCTTTCGGTTTTGGGATCTATTCTGTTGGGACTTGCGACACCTACGGAAGCGGCCTCCATCGGTGCATTAGGCGGCCTCCTGCTGGCTGTCGCCTACCGCGCCATGACCTTTGACCGCCTGCGCGAGAGCGTCTATCTGACCGTGCGCACAACAGCGATGGTCTGCTGGCTCTTCGTGGGGTCCTATACGTTTTCTGCCGTGTTCAGCTACCTTGGTGGGGAACATGTGATCGCGGAGTTCGTCAAAAGCCTTGATCTGACGCCGATCCAGTTCCTGATCATCGCACAGCTGATCATCTTCTTTCTGGGCTGGCCGCTCGAATGGTCCGAGATCATCATCATCTTCGTACCAATCTTCCTACCGCTTTTGCCACTGTTCGGGATCGATCCACTGTTTTTCGGAGTACTCGTCGCGCTCAACCTGCAAACCAGTTTCTTAACGCCGCCCATGGCCATGAGTGCGTATTATCTAAAAGGGATCGCCCCCCCAAATATCAAACTGACCGAAATCTTCGCGGGCGTTCTGCCCTACTGCGGAATGGTGTTGATCGCGATGATCCTCATGTACAATTTCCCGCAGATCGTCTTTGCCTTGCCGGATGCATTCTATGGCCCATCACGATAAGGCGCAGTCAATACTGGCGCTCGGGGCGGTCGAAATGCGCGACCGCCTCGCGTCTGGCGCGCTTAGGGCCGTCGATGTTGTCGAGGCTTGTCTGGCTCGCATTGCGGAGCTCGAGCCGCAGGTTGGCGCCTGGGCGTGGTTGGACGGCGACCATGCACTGCAACAGGCGCAGCGGCTTGACCAGATGCGCCAGTCCGGCAAGGCGATCGGGCCGCTACATGGTTTGCCCGTCGGTCTAAAAGACATAATCGACACTAAAGGCATACCGACAGAAAATGGCACGCCCATAGATGTCGGAAGAGTACCGAGTGCCGACGCATGGGTCGTCGCGAAGCTACGGGCGGCAGGTGCGATCATCCTCGGCAAAACCGTCTCGACCGAATGTGCCTTCATGCACCCCGGCAAAACCCGTAACCCGCACAACCCGGCCCATACGCCGGGCGGATCATCGCAGGGGTCAGCCGCTGCGGTCGCCGCCGGAATGGTGCCACTGTCCGTGGGCACGCAGACAGGCGGGTCCATGATCAGGCCGGCGTCTTTTTGTGGTATCGTGGCACTCAAACCAACATTCGGACTGATCCCGCGCACCGGTATCCTTCCGCAGTCCCCCTTTCTCGATACCGTCGGTGTGTTTGCCCGCAGTGTCGAGGATTGTGCTCTTCTGGCTGAGGTGTTGGCGGGCCATGATCCCGCTGATTCAGCAACCGCACCTCTCCCGATGCCGCGTATGCTGAGTGTTGCCCAGTCGAAAGCGCCCGTAAAGCCTGTTTTCGCTTTTGCAAAATTGCCGGGATGGGAACAGGCCGATCCCCAAATGATCGCAGCGACCGAAGATCTGGCCGCCCTGCTGGGTGAGCAGTGTTTCGAAGTCTCCCTGCCAGATCTGGACGAGGTCGCTGCGATCCGCGAGCGGATCAATTTTGCCGAAATGGCCAAATGTTACTACGGACTGGAGCGGCGCGGGCGTGACCTGATGTCCGACAAGCTGAAAGCTGCGATCGACCAGGGTAAGTCGGTCCTTGCGCGTGACTATATCGCGGCACTCGACTGGCGCGAGTTGATCAATGCCGGAATGGACGCGGTGTTTGCGCGCTGCGATGTTATCTTGTGCCCCGCTGCCCTGGGTCCCGCTCCGGAGGGACTGGACGATACGGGAAGTGCCGTGTTCAATGGACTTTGGACGCTCAGCGGCATGCCCGCCGTGACACTGCCTGTGTTTACCGCAGAAAACGGTATGCCGATGGGGATCCAACTGGTCGGGCGGCGCGGTGACGATGCGCGCCTCCTGCGCACAGCACGCTGGCTCGCGACACATCTTGAAACACTTGATGACGGAAATTGAAAAATGAATAGAATAATGGCCATCTTCGCGTTCCTCGTGCTGGTAGGGTTCCTCGCTATTCTCATGATCCACGTTCCACGTCTGGATCTAGGAGCCGTCATAGTTATCACGGTACTTCTGGCCGCTTGGGACCTTTTCACGACGCATGGCAATCGAAAACGCTAAAAGTCGCCAGATGTAATTGCGACGGGTTTTAGGCGTGATTCCAGATGCCCCAGAGCCACCTCGGGGCATGCGCCTTAGCTTTGACGCGATAGGAGCGCAAAGATTGCGACCCTCTGAGACCTTACGAAGCTATGTCTTTACACAGACATTGGAATCGAAACGGTCGGAGCCGCTTGTGTGACGAGTGGTTGATGATGCCAGTTTAACCGTCACGATCCCGAGACCACTGGCCAATAGCAAAGCGGAGCCTGCTACGGCAGGCCCAGCTCAACTCACATCTGCACAAGCGGAAGAGGTCTCGTACAGAAGGCGAAGATGCAGCAAGAGACAACCTGATCGGACCCTGTGTCGATGGTATCTATCAACGTTTCGCCTGCTACGTCTGCACGTGCTTCCGGCATCGGGTCGCAAACGATGCCTTGGACGGTCACCGAATAGCCAATCGGCACTTCACTAGCGCCAATACTGATCGAATCCAAAGCCCAGACCGTCAAGGCGTTCAAACGGAGGGACCAGATCATGACGGAAAATGCTCCAAAAGGGCGTGTGCCGTTGGGCTTGAAAATCGAGAGTTTCGTGATGACTTCCAAGGGCAGGGCAGAGCATAGACATTGTCCTGTACCTCCCTGCTACCCCGGAAAGGGAAATTCAGAAAACCACTATGACGCTCCCCGTTCCCCCTAACTCCCCTGACACAGCAGACGCCCCGGAGCGTGCGTATTTTCACGCTGTTCGTATGCGGATTGACGTGTTCGCTACACAACGGTTCAGCTTACGTGGCACGATTGCGTTGCATAGGCATGCACTCGGCGCTGATATTTTGCGGGCACCTCTGAACGTGGTGCTATCACCCGGCCTAGTGCTGATCCGTTTACTGGGAGCACTATTTGGCCTTTTGCGGATAGGTCGGGTGGCACGTTGGCTCCGCGGGCGCCGCATTTTGCTGCGCACACAGGTCGCCGCTCAGGTCGAGATGGCCGTGGTGACCGAGCTTTTGGGGATCCACCTGCAAAAAGGCGCCACTGCCGACAGTGCAGCACTGTCGCGTACGATCCTTGCTGCCCCTCAGTTTCGAAATGGGTTTCGGGCCAAGGCGGATGTGGTGGCGGCCACCGCATCGGCGACTGGCATAACAAATGCGATTGCGGAGTATTCCGGTGCGCGATCGGCAGTGGCCGATATTACCAACGCACTGCTAGCCTTGATCATCGGCGGGCTGGTCTTTCAGACGGTGACGCCCGGCATTATTTCCATGGCGCCGACGATGGCCAATGCGTTGGCACTGGAGGCGGCAATCCAGCGTTTTCCTTTGGGCCAGACCGCCGGCGCGATTTGGTATGGTGTGTTCTCAACCGAAGCTTCCCCCTGGTTGCTCGGCGTCAATGTTGCCGCGCTGCTGCTTGCAGGATCCGTGATCGGGGCCTTTGCCGGCATCATCGCAGATCCAATTCAGCTAAGGCTGGGGATCCATCGCCGCCGATTGCTGCGGTTTGTGGATGCGGTCGAGGATGAACTGACGGGCGCCGGCGGCAAAGGCTTTGCCACACGGGAGCATCTTTACGCGCGGCTTGCGGATATCTGGGACGCTGCCGTCAGCATTTTTCGTTTTTTCCGCGGCTGATTTGGCGCGGTTCTTTGAGTACTTCAGGTTTTGTTCTCCAAAGATTTTTACGGCACGCCAAGTATCTAAAATCGCGAGTTGCTATCTCCTCACTACCGTCAACGGACTGTTTGCCAGACGTCCAGTCGGGTCCGGCAGCGATCCGCTGTCTGTCTCGCTTCCCATGATAAAGTCCGCGCCCAAACAGATTGCTTTGAACACCCCCGAAGAGATTGTGGTGGGTTCATGCAGATTCATTTGCTGGGGAAATCATCGACCAAGAACAGCAACAGTCCGCGCTCGGCACGTGGGCATGCCGAAGCCGAGAGGATAAGCGGATGGATCCCGTCCGGTGTCAGGCTGGACACCCCCGCAGCCCCCGCCGAGTTGCTGGCTACCGGGCTGAGGCAGTCCTCTAGATGATGCTCACCATCGCGAAAGCGCCAGCGGTAAAAACAACTGCAACCACTGCAAATGATGCGAGACTGACAAGAAAGCCGGCAAGCAACCATAGTCCGTCCCGCTCGCTCAGGCTCAATGCGAGCATGATCACGGAAAGTGCAGGCAGGGTGTTGCCGAAGGGGATCGGCAGAAACATGAAGATCGACATCACAAGACTGGCGCTCCCTATGATCAGATCAGCCGCCTTGGGGGATAAAATCCAGAATCTCGGGCGTGCCAGACGCTCCACCCGTACGACCCAAGGGATCGCCCGTGTCACGATACGCGCGAATGCCGCATGATCGACGGATCTTGCGCCCAGAAAGTCAGGCAGCCAAACAGATGGCCGCCCAAGCAACAACTGCGCCGCGATGAATATCAGCGGCGGGCCGGTGATGACCGAACCACCCGGAATAAAGAAAAACAGATTTGGCAGCGCAAAAATGATCAACAACGGCATAAAGCTACGATCACCCAGAACTCGGATGATATCGTTGAGCGAAATCCGCGCATTCTGGCTGGTCAGCAGGGTGAGCAGCACGTCCGACAGCCTTGCGTCTGCGCGCGTTGCCGCAGCCGTGTTTTTGGTCACAGACATGCTCATACGCAATTCGGTTTGTCCATGATCACACCGGACGTCTGCTTGCTGCGCAGCCGCGCGCCGGCAGAGCTTTCCCAGTTAAGGTTGGCGCCGTTAATGTTCACGCTCTGGAGCGTCGTTTCGCCAAAGACCGCGACGTTGAGGATGGCGCGCAGCAAAACGGTGTCGGTGATTTGAGCACAGACGCGTGCTAACGCAATCAGACCGAGGTCAGAGAAATCACGTTCGCCCAGTACAAGGTCTGCGTGGTCAACCATGGTTTTGCCATCATCCGACCTGTGGGCAGATTTCGCGATGCAAGCAGACGGTACGGCAAGCACGGCAACGCCCGTGAGTATGAGCGCTATGGTCTGACTGCACCGCACCCTCTTAAATCCCCGCCACGAGCCATGCCGTGTAGGCAGCATAGGCACCTAGGAAAACAACGCCTGTAACCCGCCCGATCTGCCGCCATGCCACCACCACGACACTCAGCGCGAGCGTGGCCGCCACCATTACCCAAACGTCGAACTGGGCGATCTGCTGCGGAATCGGGATAGGATGCACAAGGGCTGTAACGCCCATAATGCCAAGGATATTGTAGATGTTGGATCCCACGACATTTCCAAAAGCGAGGCCGGATTCGCGCCGCAGCGCCGCCATAACGGACGTGACCAATTCTGGCAGAGACGTTCCGATGGCCACTACTGTAAGACCTACGACAGTCTCACTCATGCCCCAGAGGAGCGCCAGCGTAACAGCCGCGTCTACCGTCAGGCGCGCACCCAGAACGGTCACAGCGATCCCGCCCACCGCAAGTGCAATGGCTGTCCAAATGGAGCTGGTCAGCGGCCCGTCGAAGTCCACGTCATCTAGCTCGGGTGAAACCACATCTGTCCGGTAGGCAACCCAGATATAGGCTGCGAGAACGACCACAAGCAGGCCCCCCATCCAGCGCTCGAGTGTTCCAAAGAGGATCAGGGCAACTGCCATCCCCGTTGCAACCAAAAGTGCCGTGCCATCGCGGCGGAAAGCCACGGGATCAATTGACATGGGTGCAATCACTGCGGCGACCCCGAGGATCAGCAAGATGTTAGCAAGGTTTGAGCCCACGACATTGCCCACTGCGATGCCCGGAAAGCCGGACCATGCTGCCTGCAAGCTGGTCACCAGCTCTGGCGTCGATGTGCCGAAGCCCACAAGGGTCAAACCGATCAGAAGCGGTGAAACACCGAATTTCGATGCGACCGCCACAGCGCCGCGCACCAATGCCTCGCCGCCTGCAACAAGCAGGGCGAAGCCGAGAATAAGCTGGAGATAGTCCAAGATGAAGGTCGCCTGTTATGCGGGACCACCAAGTGCATATGAGATGCATTTCCCGTGCCTGCATCTGGAATAAGGAGATGCGGCAGCGGCTTTTCAATAGTGTCGGAAAATGAATTTTGAGCATGTCTCCGGTAGGTAAGGCAGTGCTTGCAGATCCGTGAGGCGTGGCAACTCCGCCGTTCGGATGGGCCACGGCACTGCGATGCGCTTTTTCATAAGACACTGGCACGATCTGTCAGCATGACAACGACAGGGGCCATCAAGACCGTCACAATTCAAGTCCCGTTTCTCGCCAGAGGTGGCAAGCAGGAGCACAGTTAATGACCGCGAAACATCCATGTACAGTGAAGCCTGCGCTCGACCACATAGCTAACGTTAGTTGCCTGACCCGAAACGCGGTGGCGTCTCGTGTAACCCGTGAACCGAGGGTCGTCTGCGTGAAGCGAGAAGTAAGCGGATTCCGGTCACGGTGTATTCAGATCTACATACTCGGACCATCCCCCGTGACATGCCCAGCCATCAATGATGAGTGCCACGACGGGTTTTCCTGTGGAGGTGGCAGCGTCACTCGCTCCTTCACTGTGCCCGAGCGGCGCAATCGGCGCTGGGGCGGCGGTGCGAGTTGGGCCGACCACATTCCCGACCTCGCTTTGCGGCCAATCAAGAACATCGTGATGCAGCCCCAAGCGTCGGGCTTCGCGGAGGACACCCCTGCAAAATTCGTTGACGTCGACACTGTTATCGTTCGTCGTCTGGATTCCGTCGATTTCAATAGCATCATCGCCGCACGCGAAAAGTGAGCTGTCAGGATTTGGGGGGGTGTTGCGTCGATCCGGCCATCGCGAAGTATAGCGATCCACGCGCCCGTTCAAAATGATACTCAAGCTCGCGTTCTCTGCGTCGGATGTGCTGGATGCCCCGCTCGCGCACCAAGCCTTCGTAACCCCCCAGATCAACGCGATTTCCCAGAACCTGCAAACCGACGGTTTCGAAACCCTCGCGGCGGGCCTGCACCAAGCTCCGCTAAGCAGCACTCCCTATCTGCTCAACGACGTCAGCAGACATCTCGGGCCTCAACCCGTAAGCTTGGGCGCAAGATCGCGGCCTTCCATCAGACCTGATACACGATCCGTTCATCCACTCTAGGAGCCCCTACTCCGGCAAACCGGACAGCAACGCGTCGAGAAAATACGACAAAGCCCTTTTGTAAAGGACTGCGTTTACTCAGCTTTCGCACATGTCCGGTGCGCCAGCGATATCCGCACCCCTGCACCGAACAAAAAGCGGCGTGCCCGTTGCAGCGATGGGCGCGAAAACGAAACTGTACCCGCTGTCCGCCGAACTGGATCGCGGTTCACATATGCCCCTGCTTCCGCCACTCATGAAAAGCACAACCTTGAAAACGATCCGCCGTGCCTACAGCGAACCGGCACGGTATCGTCGCTCGGTTGCATATACACCCGCGCCGTTCCTTAGGGCTCGCCGCACCACCGTCAGACCGCGGGCCGATGCTACGCCGGGTACTCCCAGCTTTGCAAAGCGCCCGCCTAGGCCAAGCCCCCTGCCCCGTATTTCAGGATGACGGGCACGACGATTTCCTCTTCATCAATCAAATGGCGGTCCAGCATCGTCCCAAGCTCCGCAAGATTTCCGTGGAGCAGACCGATCGCCGCATCGGCTGAAGCCTGCGCCTGAAGCGCCCCGTTCGTACACTCGACGAACCTGTTGAGATATCCGTCAAGGGCATGATGATCGTGATCAAGCACTTCAAATGCCCGCGCGATGCGGCTGTCCTTCCCGCTTAGCACGGGAAAATAATGCGCATCCTCAATCCCGTGGTGGCCATGCAATTCGTGAACGAACGTTGATCCGAGCCGTGCGGTAGTTTGACGAAACTGGCTCATGTCAAGTCTCCCGTCGAGGGTATCCTCGGTCTGTTTTTGCAACTGCTCCAATATCCGCCGGAACATCATGTGGCGATCAAGCCAGAAACGGATGAGGCCGTCGTAGCCGCTATGGCTCTCCCATCCGGCGCGCGGGTACTCGACGAGCAGCACACGCAACGCATCGGGCAGACCCGTTCGCAGATCAAGATCAAGTGCTTCACCGTTGGAATAATGTGCCATATCCGCTTTCGTATTTTTTCGATCATTCGGGCTTCAAACCAGGTGCGGCGCCTCTCCTCGAAGAGCTTACTGCTCCGCACCCAATTAAGAGTCAGAAAGGCCGACTACCATCCCGGCGACCGGCCTGCCAGTGAGAGCATCCGCGTCAGTCGGGATTTGCGCTGATGAAGTCTTTTGCGCTTTGCACAAGGGCTGCACCATCGAGACCCTTGGCGTCCATCTCGGCAATCCACTCCGCCGTCACCTGATCGCCCACCTCTATCCAGCGATCTTTTTCGCCATCAAGTTCGGTGATGGTGTTGCCCGCGTCTCCGGCAACCTGCCGCCCGATGAGATCGGCCGCATCCATCGCAGCTCCGAACAGCGCTGACGCGTCGGGGCCGGAGTTCGCATCGATCACGGATTTCAGATCGTCGGGCAGAGCCGCATAGCTGTCTTTATTCATCGTCATGATAAAGGTCGCGGTATAAAGACCCGGCTTGGACGCAAATCCGGAATGAAACTCAGTCAGTTCGCTTATTCGCAGCGGCAGCGTTACCTCCCAAGGGATAATGGCCCCATCGACGACACCTTTTGACAGCGACTCAGGCACGGCCGGGACCGGCATACCAACAGCCGTCGCGCCTAATTTGCCAAGAAATTGAGAGGTCACCCGCGTGGGCCCTCGAAGTTTCTGGCCTTCCATATCGTCGAGCGTTTCCACATTGATGTTGCTGTGAATCCATCCCGGCCCATGGGTGTGCAGTACAATGGGATGCGTGTCGGTGAATTCATCCATGCCATTGGCAAGCACATACTCGTGAAACGCTTTCGAGGACGCCATGCTGCTACCGACCATAAAGGGCAGCTCGAAGGCCTCAGTCTTGGGGAAACGCCCCGGAGTGTAGCCGATGACCGTCCAGATGATATCGGCCACGCCGTCGATCGCCTGGTCATAGAGCTCCGGCGGCGCACCGCCGAGCTGCATGGAGGGGAAATGGTCGATCTTGATCCGGCCCCCGGATTCCTCCTGCACCTTTTTGATCCATGGCTCGATCGCATTCGCAGGGATCGTCGCCTGCATCGGCAAAAGCTGGTGCAGCTTCAGCGTGACGTCCTGCGCCCAGACGCCAGACGCCGCCGTCGCCGTCGCCGTCGCCAAAAGCGATGTAAGCATCGCCGTTTTTTTCAATCGTCCAATCATATTCAATCCTCCCAGATCGCTGGTACTATTTGAGTGTAACAGGAAAATTCAGCGCGCCCCGAAACCCGAAGCCGCTGAACCGCACGAGCGACGGATCAGGCAGGGTCATGTCGGGGAAGCGATCAAAAAGCCGTGGCAGCAGAATGTCGGCCAGCATCCGGCGGGCGATGTGTTTACCCTGGCAAAAATGCGGGCCGTTGCCAAACGCCTGATGCGCCCGTTTGGTGCGGGTGGCATCGAAGAGATAACCGTCGGGCCAGATCTCTTCGTCGTGGTTGGCGGAGGCCTGAACAGTCATTACCGTTTCGCCCTTCGGGATCGCAAACCCCCTGATCTCGGTATCCTGCGTCACGAGGCGCGAGCTGACCTGTATGGGAGCGACCCAGCGTACTCCTTCGTCGAACGCATCGGCCCAGGCGGCTTCGGCCAGCACGTGTTCACGCTGCTCCGGGTTGGTCAGCAAGCCGTATAGAATGGTGAGCAGTGCATCGCGCGGCTCGTTCAGCCCGCCGCCAATCGCAATTTTGATATTCGATCGGATCTGGCTGAGCTCGATCGGATCCTCCGCTGTGACCATCGCACAAAGCGCGCTTGGGTTTGGCGCTGTGATATGCTGCGGAATGACCTCGTCCATGTAGGCGTCCATTTCGGCATTGACCCGATCGCTGTCCTCGAACAGGGCGGGATCCAAGCCAAAGTTTCCAGCCCCGTCAATCAGGGTCTGCGACCATCTTTGCATGTCGTCGTCACTGGCGTCCGGCAGGCCGAGAAGCTGCGCAAGGCACCGCGCCGCAAAAGGGCCGGCGAGGGCTGGAAACAGATCGACAGTTTTGCCTGCGGGCAATTGCGCGACGAATACATCCGCAATCTTTTCGTAGAGCGGCATCCAGTGGCTGGAAATATTCCTTGCGCTGTAGGCGGGCGCCATCGCCATGCGTTCGCGCATGTGCTCCGCGCCGTCCTTGCGCATCAGCGTATGGGCGAGGAATGCGCGCTTCATCGGTGTGTTTGGATCATCGGAGCTATAGATATCGGGGTTGTCTTTCACCCATTTGGTGTCTTCAGCCTTGGTCAAAAGAATTCGCCCGACCGAGCGGACCTTCATCACCGGATGCGTCGCACGCAACTTTCGATAAATCGGATAGGGATCGCGGACCAGATCAACGATGGAGATCTCGGTATCGACAGGAACACCTTTCATGTTAATGCCAGCCCTTCATTCAGACGCAACCAATGCCAATCCCGGAACGGTGCGGGCCAGCTTTGGACGGGTCTCATTCAGATGGTTGAAATTCACGAGCGCGAGGCGCGCATGTTCGCGCGTCAGCGCCTCGGCACGCGCGCCCTCACGGGCAACGATCGCCTCTAAAATGACGCGGTGCTGGCGTTGGGCATAGCGCAGTGAGTCCTGAAAATCCGGAATCATCGCCTGATCGCTCAAGAACGCGGACGGCGACGCAAGAGGCAGCAGGCTGATCCGCTCGATCTCACGCTCGACGACTGGGCTGTTCGGAAAGCGTGCAAGAAGAGCGTGAAACCGTGCATTCTCGACAACATATCTATCAAAATCCAAGCCACCGGCCGCACCGAGCGCATCGTCAATACAATCCAGCACCGCATTCGCCTGAACCAGCAGCACCGGATCTACGCCACGCTCTGCGGCCAACCGCGCCGCCGTCCCCTCGATCACGCCGCGCAACTCTATCGCGTCGGAGATATCGTCCTTACTGAACGACGCAACACGGCAACCGCCGGTCTCGATGCGGTCAAGCAAACCTTCTGCAACCAAACGGTCCATCGCCTGCCGCAGTGGCGTCCGCGAAATACCAAGTTGCGTTGCCAGCGCCACCTCGGACAGCCGCTGACCGCCTTTGTAAGCACCGCTGAGTACCAGCGAGCGAAGGCCAAGAAGGGCCCTCTCCAACTGGCTAAGGTTTCTAGAAGCCATTTCTTCCCCGACCGTTGAGCGATTACAATCCGATAACACTGCACATCCAAAATATTGTATACATTATTTCTTCCAATAAGAAGAATATGTCATATTTAGTCGTTTAGATCATTCTTAATCCATATTGTTGTATACATATTAGCGAAGAGTTTAGATGCGCAGGCATAACTTGGATAATTTCTGGAAGATAAAGTCACCTCTGCGACCACTCGAACGAAGCACTTTTAGCTCCAAGCGATCCTTGCTTCTGCCCGGCGTGACGAAATGTCAGGGGAACAGTACGCCCTTTCGCCAAATCTGGTAGACCTGCTTTAGCTCCCTTCCTTCAAGGATCGCAGGCGCAGCGTCACATTTCCCAAAGGCGGATTTTTCAGGGGACGCGAGGCACGCGATCAACTTTGTGTTGGCGGCATAGTATTCCCAAAAGATCCGTGGCAGGTACGCTCCATGCTGCGCTAATCCCGGAGGAGACAACCATGCGGTTCTGGGTCACGATCGGCTTGATCCTCATTCTTTCTGCCCTCGGGCTTACCTATGAAATCGCCGCTGGCCGCGTGCTTGCACCGTTCTTCGGGACATCATTGCTGACATGGACCGCAGTGATCGCCACGATATTGGCCGGGTTCTCACTGGGTAGCGCGCTCGGCGGTCTCGTTGCCGAACGTGATAGCGATGTCGCGGCGGGCACTGTGCGCAAGGCGCTGCTGGTGACTGCGATCCTCATGGCGCTCTCCCACATCGTTCTGAGCGTGATCTACGCCTTGGGCGCGAGAGGCACGGGAGGGATGTTGCTGGCCGTGATCATTGCTTTCTTCCCCGCCTCGGTGCTTGTCAGCTTCCCCTCACCTTTCCTCGCAAAGCTGGCGGTTGAGGCGCGGCCGGGGCGGGAGGGCTCCTCCCTCGGGCTGGTTCTGGCAGCAGGATCGCTCGGCGCAATCGTAGGCGCGATCCTTGCGGGCTTCGTTGCTCTGCCCCTTTTTGGCTCGGTCGCAACATTCGCAGGATGCGGCGCTGCAGCGCTCCTGTGCATTCCAATTGTAAAAGGCAAACCACCCCACCGCAAAGACGATGGAGCTGAGCCGTCCGATCAGACAACCAGCATCAGTAACCCTGTGGCAATGGGGATCGCAGTGCTCGCGGTGGCGGGGAGTTTTGCCAGCGGTTCGGTTTGCCGCTACGAGTCGGGTCTGTCTTGCATCGATGTATTCCAACAGGGGAACACGGTTTATCTCCATTCCGACCGAACCCAACAGGCGGCAGAGCGCATCGCGCCCGATGACGAGCGCGCCGAGGCACAACGCGGGCTAGTCATGCCCTACGCGCAATGGCTCTGGGCGCGAATGGACCGCGATCTCGAACCTGCGCCCAATGTGCTCTTTATTGGCGGCGGCGGTTACACTCTGCCGGTAAAACTGCTTGAAACACGGCCGTCCGCGCAGGCCATTGCGGTCGAAATAGATCCACTCATTACACGCGTGGTGCGGCTCAACTTTCCGTGGGCCGGTGCCGCCATCGAGCGAACGGGTTATGATTTAGGCCCCGACGGAAACAGAAGTGTCGGTGACGATGGTCGGCTTGGTATCGTCCATGCAGACGGGCGGGTTTTTCTGAACGAGACCGAGCGGCGTTTTGATGCTGTCGTCATGGACGCGTTCTCTTCCGGCTCGGTGCCCGCGCATCTGGCGACATTGGAGACCTACGCGCGCCTGCAGCAACTGGTCGACGGCCCCGTCTACGTGAACCTGATCGACGCCCCAGACGGCCCGCTCGTACGGGGGATCCACGCAATCCTGACTGATCTTTATCCGCATGTCGAAACCGTACAGGGCCCGGTGAGTTTTCGCGATCGCGCCAATGTATTGCTGGCGGCGTCGAAGACACCGCTCGCGCCACTGGACACACTCCCAGACGACTATCATGCCGTCGTTGTGACTGCAGGCCGCGCATTTACGGATGATCGTGGATGGGTCGGGCACCGCTAGAAGATCGGGCTTGCGTCAATCTCACTCCGATGCCGGAGAAAGAAGAGACGGGAGCGCTGCGGAACCGCAGCCGCCTTCTCGAAGACCACCTGACTTATCTGTGAGACGCATTTATGTAACCTATTTTCAGTCACTTGCAGCTAATAATTTTTAGAATACTGTTTCGATCGCGCGCGGAAAAGTTGACTAAACTCTTTGGCGGCTACCTTTTGACAGGTAGTTTTTGAAAGGTTTAACGTGCGCAGATTTGTAAAATTTATTCTTGGCACCGCTTTTATAGCGGCCTTCGTCGTCCTCGGCGTTTTCGGGACACAGGCTTTCGTCATGGGCGCAGACGAGGACTCAGCTGCGCAGGGCCAAGAGCGGCAATCCACGCGGGTGGGTGTAGTTATGCCATAGACCCGCAGGGTTTCGGACGATGTGTCGGCTGTCGGGACACTTCGCCCAGTGCGCGCGATCCAGATCGTTCCCAACGTTGCGGGAAGGGTGACACAAGTGCCCGTCGCTTCCGGTCAGCGGGTGTCCGAGGGCGACCTTTTGATCCAACTGGATGACCGTGCCGCACGCGCTGCACTGGCAGAAGCAGAAGCCACTTTGAGCGAGACAGAGCAGGAATACCGGAGGTATCAGCGGCTCGAAGACAACAACGCCGCCGCGGAAGCGCGGCTGGAGCAGGCGCGAGGCGCATTCCGGCGCGCGGAAGCTGGCATGATGATGGCCCAGGCGGACCTTGATGATCGCGCCATCACAGCGCCGTTCGCCGGCATCTTAGGCGTGATAGATACAGAGCCTGGCACCTTCTTGAACGGTAGCGAAGCAGTCACCCGCTTGTCCGACCTGTCCAGCGTCGAAGTGTCAATCACGCTGCCGGAGCGCTATTTTGAGCGGGTCACGCCGGGCCAGACGCTCGAGATCACAACGCCGGCTTATCCTGACAAGACGTTTGAAGGTGAAGTGACGGTGCGGTCACCGGAAATCGATCTTGGGACGCGAAGTTTCGAGATACGCGCGCAGATCGGAAATGACGATGGGAGGCTGATCGGCGGTATGTTTGCCAATTCCCGCCTTGTCCTCGGCGCTTACGACAGCATGGCCATTCCCGACGATGCAGTGATTAGCGAAGGTCTCTCGACATATGTCTACACGGTCGCTGATGGGATTGCCTCGCGCACCCCGGTCGAGGTCGGTGCGACGCTCGGTGCACTCGTAGAGGTCCGCAGCGGGCTGGACGAACAAGCCAGCGTCGTGGTCGCGGGCTGGAATGAATTGACCGATGGAGCTCCGGTCGAAATCGATGAGGAATTTACGCAGGAGGGCCTCGAATGACTCTGCCAGACCTGTGTATCCGCCGCCCCGTCCTTGCCACTGTGATGTCCATCCTGATCGTGGTCATGGGCATTGCCGGGCTTTCGCGCATGCCCGTGCGCGAATTGCCCGACACCTCGACCGCTCAGGTCACTGTCACAGTCGACTATATTGGCGCAGGCCCTGCCGTGGTCGACAATGAACTCGCGACGGTGATCGAGGGTGCAGTATCGACAGTTGCGGGGATCGACCGCATCGAAACCGAATCCGAGTTGGGCGGGCTGCGCACCGTCATCACGTTCCGCCAGGGCCGCGACGTCGATCAGGCAGCTTCCGATGTGCGTGCGGCCGTGCAGGCGGTGACGGGAGACCTGCCCGAAGAGGCCGAGCAGCCGCAGGTCGAGAAAAATGACAGCCAAGGCGATCCGATCCTCTGGATGACGATGACCTCGGACAACATTACGGCCTCGCAATTGACCGATTATGCCGATTGTTTTGTCACCGCCCGTCTGGAAACGCTGAACGGCGTTGCAGCCGTACAGATCTATGGCGGACGCCCCTATGCGATGCGGGTCTGGCTTGATCCCGACGCGATGGCCGCGCGCGGCGTCACCACGACCGAGATCGCCGATGCTCTGCGCGCCAACAATCTCGAGCTCCCCGCAGGCCAGATCGAGAGCAGCTCGCGGACCTACCTTTTGCGCACCGAAACCCGGCTTTCCAGTGTCGAGGCTTTCGAAGACCTGATAATCACCAACACGCCGAACGGCCGGATCAGCTTGGGCGATGTTGCTCAAATCGAGATTGGAACCGAGAACGATGACAGCCTGTTCCGTTCCAACGGCGAGACGGCGATCGGCATTGGCGTTCTGCGCCAATCGTCCGCCAATACCCTGACAATCTCTTCCGCAGTATCGGATGAGGTCGACGCGATAGCATCAGATCTTCCTGGTGGGACCACACTTCAGATCACCTCTGACGATGCAGACTTCATCCGAAATTCGATCAGACAGGTTCTGACGACATTGGGCATTTCTGTCGCCATCGTCGTTGCAGTGATCTTTATGTTCCTGACATCGCTGCGCGCCACGATCATCCCTGCGATCACCATCCCCATCGCCCTCTTCGGGGCCTGTGCAGGGATCGCTCTCGCGGGCTTCTCGATTAACATTCTGACATTGTTTGCCCTCATCCTCGCCATCGGCCTCGTGGTTGATGATGCCATCGTCGTGCTGGAAAACATCGAACGGCGGGTCGAGGAAGGCGATGACCCAAAAGAGGCCGCGCGCGCCGGGGCAAATCAGGTTTTCTTCGCTGTCGTGTCGACTTCTGCCGTATTGATTTCCGTGTTTGTTCCGCTGTCCTTTCTTCAAGGCGAAATCGGCAAGCTGTTTCAGGAATTTGGCGTCACGCTGGCAATTGCCGTAGCGCTGTCAACCTTCGTGGCACTGTCTCTCTGTCCGGTGATCGCCAGCCTTGTGTTGAAAAAGGGCATGAACAGCGGTCGGTTTTCCAAGATGGTAAAGTCTGTCACGGACCGCACCGCGAGCGGCTATCGCAGTCTGCTGACCCGAGCCATTCGTGTGCCACTCGTGATCCTCGCGATCGCTGCGGTTCTATCAGGAATGTCTTGGACCCTGTACCAGCAGCTTCCCTCGCAGCTGACACCAAATGAGGATCGGGGGATCTTCTTCGTCTCGGTTCAGGCCCCTGCCGGATCTGCCCTCGGGCTGACCGACGTGGCCGTTCAGCAGGTTGAAGACCTCATCGCGCCTTACCGCGAAGATGGCATTGTCGAGGACGTGATCGGCATCGTGGGGCAGTACGGCGAGTCGGGGCGCGCTTTTCTCGTCGCGACAATGGCTCCTTGGGGCGAGCGCGAGATGGGTCCACGCGATGTACTGGCTGAATTGCGCCCGAAGTTCGCCGGAATTACGCTGGCCAATGTGCGCAGCTTTGCCCCGTCGGGTCTGGACGCGGGTGGCGGCTCGGGGCTTGAGGTTATTGTGACTGCCCCCAGCTTCGACCAGGTTGCCGAATATTCCGCACAGCTTGAGCAGGCATTGCGGGACACACCTGATATTGTCGGCGTACGCCGTGCCTATGACGTGAACACGCCAGGCTTTGACATCAATGTGAACCGTGCAATGGCGCGGGAGATTGGCGTCGATGCCCGAGCCATTTCAGATGCTGTCCGGACATTTTTCGCCTCCGCAGAGGTTACCGAGTTCATTTCGCAGGATCGCCAGTATCCGGTGATCCTTCAGGCGCCGGACGAGCGCCGAACTGACGTGGCAAGCCTGCGGGGCATAAACGTGCGCGCGGCCAATGGTGATCTGGTTCCGCTTGACGGCCTCGTCACACTGGAGCGGCGCGCGTCGGTTGCGGCGTTCAACCGGTTCAACCGCCAGCCCGCCGTCGAGATTTCAGCATCGCTCGCAGAGGGCGTTGATCTCGGCGCAGCCATCGCGACGGTCGAGCGGCTTGCGGATGATTTGCCCCAGCAGATGCAGATCTTCTACTCCGGTCAGGCGGAAAGTTTCCAAGAAACCTCCGGCGGCATCGCACTCACATTTTCGCTCGCACTTCTGGTGGTGTTTCTGGTGCTCGCGGCACAGTTCGAGAGCTTCATTCAGCCGGTGATCATCCTGTTGTCAGTGCCTTTGGCTGTCGCCGGTGCGTTACTGACACTCTTCAGCTTGGGCGAGGCGGTGAATATCTATACCCAAGTCGGGATGGTGATGCTGATCGGGCTCATGGCCAAGAACGGCATTCTGATCGTCGAATTCGCAAATCAATTGCGCGAAGAGGGCTATGCCGTACGCGAGGCCGCCATTGAGGCTGCGACAGTGCGTTTGCGTCCCATTCTGATGACCGTTCTGTCGACCGTCCTCGGAGCCGTACCGCTCGTGCTCTCTAGCGGTGCGGGCGCGGCCAGTCGCATATCGATCGGACTTGTGATCATCGGCGGGTTTTTGGCGGCCTCCGTGCTCACGCTGTTTTTGACGCCCGTCCTCTATGATCTGCTCCAAAGGGATCGCGAGACCGAGGAGGAAGGGGAGGCAAGCCATGCCTAACTAGCGCTTTCAGGGACACATGGGCAAAGCCTAAATTCTTGGGCTTCCATGGTCACACCTCAAAACTGTAGCTCAGGGTTACGATCTGTCCTCGAAGCCACGGCGTTTCCCACCTCCCATAAAAAACGACGGTCCCTTAAGCGATTAAGGGACCGTCACGACTTAAGCAGTTCTGGCACGGAGGGCGTGTCCCGGTCGAACTCGCCAACCGGGACACGATACCTAGACAGGAATGACGACTTTCTGATCGTGTTCCGGGGCCTCTAGCTGGAGGTGGTTTTCCTCAAGCACAAGGATATTCTCGGCGCCGATGATATCGCTCTTCGTCTTGTAGCCGATGACATTCTCGACGAGCATATCGAGATGGCGCGCCATCAGCATCGTTTCCTCTGACGAGAAATTCGTCAGCCCGCGTGCGACCTCTTCCCCATCTTCATTATAGACATGAAGGACATCGCCCTTTGTGAAATCACCCTGCAGAGAAATGATGTCTTCTCTGCTGATCCCGCACTCCCCATCAATAACGCATTTAGCAACGTCATTTGATACCACCAGCGTACCGGCCACGTGCAGACGGTTGCTGAGCCAAACTTTCAGAGGCGATGCTGTTTTGCCGGGAACGAGGCAGCGCGTAAAGCGTCGTTCATTTTTGAGAACCGATGACACGGGGCGCTCGATGATACCTTCCGCAATGATCGTTTCGACACCGGCATTCTGAGCCATGTTGGCCGCGTGCATTTTGGTGAGCATACCACCGCTTCCCAGCGCGCTGATGCCGGTCGTGGATTCCAGATGCTCGCTGACGTCCTGAATTTCAGACACAAATTTCGCCTCCGGATCGGAGGGGTCACGGTCATACAGTCCCTCGACGCTGGTCAGAATGATCAGGGCATCCGCTTCGACCATCTGGGCTACCTTGGCAGACAGCCGATCGTTGTCACCGACGCGCAAGTCACGTGTCGCGATCGAATCGTTCTCGTTGATGATCGGCAGGATGTCGTTTTCGAACAATCTCAACATGGTGTTCTTGATGTTCAAAAACCGGCGGCGTTCTTCCATATCCTCGACAGTCACCAGCATCTGGGCGACCTCCAGATCGAACTCCGACGCGACTTGGCGGTAGGCGTTCATCAACAGCGGTTGACCACAGGCGGCCGCAGCCTGCTTATCCAAAACACCGGCGTCTTCCGGCCGTTTGCTGACCATATTCAGCCCCAAAGCAACCGATCCGGAGGAGGTCAAAATGATGTTGTGACCTTCTTTCTGAAGCTGGGCGAGATCACTCATCAGACCGTACATGAAAGCATAACGAAGGGTCAGTTTATCGCTGTTGGCAAGCAGGCTGGACCCGATCTTTACGACAATTTTCTTTTTCTTAGGCATTCAAAATATCCTCTATCTATTTGATTACGATGTAAACTTACCATCAGGTTGCGTCTTCGCTCACAGCCCTATAGCTATCCCACATCAAAGTGCTCGGAAAGTGTATAGCACGTATCCGTGGTAAGGATGCAAACAGGTTGCTGCACCGCAGCGTCAGGGGTGGCGCGCGATGGCCGATTGGCAGCCAAGAAAATTACCGGTCGGTCCGGCACCCAGAAAATGCGGTGCGGCATGCGGTCCATGCAGGCCTGCCAACGAGGAAGGAAGCGAAAGATGAAGATACTTTTGATCGGATGCGGGAAGATGGGCGGAGCGATGCTGCACCAATGGGTGCGGCACGGTGAAAACGAATTTACTGTTGCCGATCCCGCCGCTCCCGAGCTACCAGAGGGCGTTGCCCATGTCACAAAAGCGACAGATCTTGAATCTGGCGCATTTGATGTGGTCGTGATCGCGATAAAGCCGCAGATGATCGCCCAGCTTCTTCCCGAGTATGTTCATGCCCTAAAGCCCGATGGCTGTTTTGTCTCCATCGCCGCGGGCTGTAGTATAGCGACGCTGAGCGGTGTCGTAGGCGACGCCGCGATTATCCGCGTCATGCCCAACCTAGCGGCGATGGTCGGGTTGGGTGTCTCGGGGCTCTATGGAAATGACGCCTGCACTGAGAAGCAAATCGCAGATGTGACCGCCTTCATTGCTGAAACGGGCCGCTGTGTTCCGCTCGCGAGTGAGGATGAGATCGACCGTCTTACGGCTGTCAGTGGCAGCGGCCCGGGATATGTGTTCGAGCTGATGCGCAGCTATGTGGAAGCCGCCAAGCGTTTGGGCTTTGACGAGGAAACCTCCCGCGCTTTGGTATTCGATACCATCACCGGCACGGTCGAGACGGCCCGGCAGTCGGACGCCTCGCTGGAAGATCTGCGCAATTCCGTCACGAGCAAAAACGGGACGACACAGGCCGGTCTGGATGAACTGCGGCGCGGTGGCCAATTGGACACATTGTTGGATAACACCGTGCAGGCCGCGTACCGCCGTGCCGCCGAATTGAAGTAAGTCCGGCGCTCCTGCGCCGCAAAGAGGAGATGACCATGAAAGATATGAGCACAGACACAAGCAAGACGGACATCACAGCCGTCGTTGCAAACCTCGGCCATCGCGCAAGGGCGGCGGCGCAGGAGCTGTCTTTGGCATCCGCCGAGCAGCGCAATCTGGCGCTGACCGAAGCGGCGAAAGCCTTGCGCGCGCGCGCGTCCGAGATACTGGAAGCCAACGCTACTGATCTCGGCAGCGTAACCGGCAAGGACGAGGCTTTCATTGATCGCCTCACGCTGACGCAGGACCGCGTTGACGCAATGGCGGACGCCGTCGAGGCGATTGCTCTCCAGTCCGATCCTTTGGGCCGCACGCTCGCCAGCTTCGACAGGCCGAACGGCCTGCGGATCGACCGTGTGAGCGTGCCGATCGGCGTCATCGCGATGATCTACGAATCGCGCCCGAATGTCGGATCCGATGCGGGGGCGCTGTGTGTCAAATCCGGCAATGCGGTCATCCTGCGCGGCGGCTCAGAGAGCCTGCATTCGTCCCGCGTTATCGTCGCTTGCCTGGCACAGGGGCTTGAAGCGGCGGGTCTGCCCAAAGATGCCGTGCAACTCGTCGACACCCGCGACCGCGAAGCCGTAAAGCTTTTGCTGCACAGCACGGACAGTATTGACCTTGTCATTCCGCGCGGCGGGCGCGGGCTGGTGTCGCTCGTTCAGAAAGAGGCACGTGTGCCGACGCTGCTGCACTTGGACGGGAACAACCACAGCTACATCCACGAGAGCGCGGACATCGAGAAGGCAGTGGGCATTGTCCAGAATGCTAAAATGCGCCGTACGGGTATCTGCGGTGCCACCGAATGCGTGGTGATCGACCGCAAGATAGCCGCCGAAGCTCTGCCACGATTGGCAGAGGCGCTAGGCGATTGCGAGTTGCGCGGCGACGACGACGCGCGGCAGGTCTTGCCCGAAATCTCAACCGCGACAGACACAGATTGGGATACCGAATACCTCAGCAACGTGATTTCGGTGAAAATAGTGGACGGCCTGGACGACGCGATCGCTTTTGTTCAGAAGCACTCGTCGGGCCATACGGACGCAATACTTTCTGAAGATATGGACGCTGCAAAACGCTTCATGATGGCAATTGATTCAGCCGTGGTCATGCACAATGCGTCAACCCAGTTTTCGGACGGAGGCGAGTTTGGCATGGGGGCGGAGATCGGCATTGCGACTGGCAAGATGCACGCACGCGGGCCTGTCGGTGCGGAGCAACTGACAAGCTTCAAATATCTCGTCTTCGGCAACGGGCAGCAGCGACCATAGCTGCCGAGCGTCTACACAACCTCTGAGGAATACATGACAGAACTTCCAAGCCCTTGGGCTTCGGAGTTCTGGAAGCAGCAAGAAAGTGGGCTGAGTGAGCGGGCCCGCGCACAGATCATACCAATCATGCTGCTGTAATCCGGCATTTGGCGGCAGCGTTGGCTGCAAAACTCCTGACATGTAAGAGCCCGTCCAACGTGGGCAAGCGGATCGCCTCACTTCTACGTGGAAATCAGCACCAGGACGACTTATAGGATACCGTGTAGTTTATTGGAGACACTGCGCGAGTGCCGGATCATAATGACGTGCCTTCCCCCTCGCACATCCAGCGAGAGCAGATATCACGCAAGCTTCGAGGTGAAAAAATTGCGACGCAGCTTTCATCCGAAATCATTGCGGGGGATCTTTTGCCCGGCACGAAGCTGGACGAACAGGGGTTGACGGAGCGCTTCGACGTCTCGCGAACGCCGGTGAGAGAGGCGCTTCACAGTCTTGTTGCGCAATCATTGGCCCAGCGCATTCCCTACCGTGGCGTAGTTGTCTCCGCGATTTCACGCGAACGCGTGGAGCAGATGTTCGAAGCCATGGGAGAGATCGAAGCGCTGTGTGGCCGGTTCGCTGCCGAGCGGATGACCATGAGCGAGCGCGGCGATTTAGCCGTCTTGCATGACGAAATGAACACCTTGGCCCTGCAACTCGACATCGACGGCTACCGGGCGGCAAACACGCAGTTTCACCAGCGCATCTTCAATGCCTCGCATAACGAGGACATGATCGAATTGGCGGCGACACTGCGCCAGAAGCTAGCCCCGTTCCGCAGCTCCCAACTCGGTATCGCGGAGCGTTTACAACAGTCTTCTAAGGAGCACGATGTTATCGTCACAGCGTTGCTGGACCGGAATGGCGACGCTGCCTCCCGCGCCCTGCGCCGTCATATGGTGAGTGCAGCAAAGCAAGTCCTGTCCGCGATGAAATGAGGCTTCACTTCAATGCGTCAAAGAGCATTCACACGTAGGCAATCCCGAGAAAGATCGCGAAACAGCGCTGGACCCAAACGGCGGAGATACTGTGGGAGACAGCGGCGCCCAGAGGCGCAAACAAACCCGTGAAGGGCAAGACGAGCGCTGCCTGCGGGCAAATCATCACGCCAGATCGTCCGAACCTTTCGCACCAGATTTACAGAAATCAGCAGGGCGATTGCACCGAAAATTGACTTGAGCACACAGGCGTTTATAAACTTTGCCACCAGCCCTCCACATGATGCACCGATCAATATCTCAGCCGCCCAACGCTCGATCAAAAACGCATCCAGGGATCCACGCGCGTGATGGGACCAGGCGGACGACGATGACGTGAAAATGATCGTCATCAGCGAAGTCGCTACGGCCGTGCGCATCGAGATTTCTTCCGGAACCTGGGTGAGAGATAAAGTCCAGAAGAGCACCAGCACGAAGCCACCGCCTAAGCCCAGCGGACCCGCAAGCATCCCTGCGGCAATCGCAACGGCGATCAGCCCACCATCAGAAATGCCATTTGCAGCAATGTAAAATTAGCCGTCGTCAAAAGCTCAGTGCCGCGCCGTCCGCGCGAGGGTCGGTTGCGGTCTCGATCAACCCGTCCGCGTGCCGCACGAGGGCACCCGCGTGGCCCGTGAGATCACTGTACGCCGGGAGCATCTCGATCTCATGCCCGGCAGCTGTCAAAGCCGACACCAGATCGGGATCGAACCTATGCTCAAGCTTGAGTGACGTCGTACTGTCGCCCCATGTTTTTCCCAAAAGCCAGCGAGGCGCCGTTATCGCAGCCTGAAGATCCATGCCAAATTGAACATGACGAGTGAACACGGCGGCCTGAGTTTGGGGCTGCCCCTCGCCCCCCATTGTACCATAGGCCATCACGCGCCCGTCACGCAAATAGGCCAGCGCAGGGTTCAATGTATGGAACGGGCGGCGGCCTGGTCCAAGCTGGTTTGGTCCAGGTTGCAAAGAAAACCCTGCCCCCCGGTTTTGGAAGAAAACCCCCGTTTGCGGGCAGGTGAGGCCCGAGCCGAATTCCCAGAAACCACTCTGGATGAAGCTAACGACTGTGCCTTCGCTGTCGGCAGCGCCCATCCAGATCGTGTCGCCTGCTTTGGGCTCGTATGGCCAGTCGAGCGCACGGGCGGGATCGATCCGGGCCGCCATCGCATCCAACGCTTCCGGGGTGAGCCACTCCTGTGCGGGTACGTTCATATGGTCAGGATCGCCCAACTCACTGTTGCGCCGGATGAAAGCCTGTTTGGTGGCCTCGATCAGCCCGTGCAGATGGTCGAACCCCTCCCCATCCCGCACGTTCAAACGGTCGAAGAGCCCCAGAATAGCAAGCGATGAGACACCTTGCGTCGGTGCAATCATGTTGAACATCTGTCCGTGAGATGTCTCCAAGGTGAGAGGCGTGACCAGCCGCGCAGCATACTTTCCGAAATCGGACAGCCGGAGAGGGCTGCCGTTCGTTTCCAAAAATGTCGCATGTGTTTGCGCCAGCGGTCCGTCATAAAAGCTCTGGAGGCCATTATCGCCCAGCTGTTGCAGCGTCTGCGCCAGCGCCGCCTGCACAAGCCGCGCGCCGGGTTTCGGAACTTCACCATCGATCAGATAAGTGTCGGCAAAGCCGGGCACATCGCGCAGGCCGCTGAGTTTTTCCTGCGTACAGTCCGTCTGATTTCCCGTCACCGCGATACCGCTCCTCGCGTGGCCGATCGCATCGCGCAGCAATCGGGACAACGGCAGGCGCCGCGCTTCGGGCACCAGTGACAATGCCGCCTCCCAGCCGCCGATGGTACCGGGTACGGTCAGGGCGGCAAGCCCGCCGCGTGCGGGGATGCTATCGGGGTACCCTTGTGCTGCGTAGAATTGCGGCGTCGCCAGATCTGCCGCCTGACCGCAGGCGGAGATACCGATGGGGGCCTGACCGGGCCGGTGGATGATCCAGAACCCGTCCCCTCCGATCCCGTTCATATGAGGATAGACTACCGCAATCGTCGCGGCCGCAGCGACCATGGCTTCGATCGCCGTGCCCCCCTCCGCAAGACATCGCGCCCTGCCAAGGCTGCCGCGCGGTGTGGCGCTGTGATGCCGCCGTTCAATCCGAGTGCCGATTTCAGCATGTTACCACCCTATTGCTGCAGGCAGCCACAGGGCCATACCCGGATAGAAGAATACGAGGCTCACGCACAGGAGCTGAAGCCCGATAAAGGGAATGACACCCCGATAGATGTCGATGGTCCTCACCGACGGGGGGGCGACCCCTTTCAGAAAGAACAACGCCCAGCCAAAGGGCGGCGTCAGAAAGGACGTTTGCAGATTGAGGCCGACCAAAATCGCAAGCCATGCCATATCCACTCCCGCTGCCTGAAAGATCGGCAAGAACAAAGGCAGTGCGATGTAGGAAATTTCGATCCATTCGAGAAAAAAGCCCAAGACGAAAAGCACGACCATCAGAAAGAAGATCTGCCCGTTCAGCCCACCGGGCACGAGCGAGAAGGCATCCTGCACCAGACGCTCACCACCCAGGCCCCGAAACGCGAGACCAAAGGGCTGTGCGAAAATCAGGATCAGGAACACCATCGCGCTGGTGACGAACGCGCCACGCACCGCTGCGGTCAGCACCGACATATTCAGCCGTCCAGCGAGCAGCGCCAGAACAAGACTGCCGAGCGCGCCCATCGAGGCGGCCTCCGTCGGGGCGGCAACACCGCCGATGATGGAGCCGAGCACGAGCACGATCAGGGCGATTGGCGGGACCACCACTTTGAGCAATTTCATCGCAAGCTCCGGCCCTGATGTGAGCGCGCGCTCCTCCGCCGGAATGGCGGGCACAAGATGCGGTTTCACGACGCCCAGCGCCAGGATATACCCGACGAATAACAGGGCAAGTATCAGCCCGGGGATCAATGCTGCGGCAAAAAGCGTGCCGACGGATTCGCCCATGATATCGGCCAGCAGAATGAGAACGAGGCTGGGCGGAATGATCTGGCCCAGCGTGCCCGAGGCGCAAATCACGCCCGATGCCACACCTGCATCATACCCGCGATTGATGACAGGCCCGAGCGCGATCAGACCCATGGTCACCACGGTCGCACCCACGACGCCCGATGCGGCGCCCATCAGCACCCCGACGATGATGATCGCCAGCGCCATCCCGCCACGAATGCCGCCCATCGCAAGGCCGATGACCTCGATCAGGTCTTCGGCTATTCGGGATTTCTCAAGCATTATCCCCATGAAGATGAAGAGGGGCAAGGCAAGCAGCGTGTAATTTGTGACAACGCCGAAGATCCGCGCAGGCAAAAGTGAAAACAGCATCGGCCCGAAACCAAAGTAACCGAAGATCAGCCCGGTCGCGCCCAGACAGATCGCGACCGGGATACCTCCGAGCAGCATAAGGAAGAAGGCGCCGATCATGCACAGCGCGAGGATTTCGGTAAATGGCACAGCCAGATCTTTCTTTTTCAGATTTGTTTTTTTGCAGGCCGCATCAGCCGCGTCAGGGCCGCTGCAAACATCGCAAAGGCCTGCAAAGCAAGCAAAGCGAAGGCTACCGGCATGACCGCCTTGAGTAAGAACCTGTGGGGCAATCCGCCCGGATCGGGGGAGCCTTCATTAATATTATAGCTGCTTTGCACATAAGCGACACTCAGCCAGGCAATGATTAGCGCCACGGAGAAAAGCAGCACGGTCGAGACAAGATCGACCGCTGCCTGCACACGGGGGCTCAGCTTTTCGTAGAAGATGTCCACCCTCACCTCGCCGCCTTGGTTGAGGCCATAGGACATCCCCATAAGCGCAGCAGCGGCCATCAGATGCCATTCCGTCTCCTGCAATGCCACTGACCCGACACCTGCAAGATAGCGCCCCAGAACATTGAAGCTGACCACGGCGACCAGCGCCAGCCCGAGCCACGCACTGATCTGACCAACATGGCGCACGAGGGTATATGCCCCGTGCGCCAGCCCGTTTATCAATCCAAGCACAGCGCTCAGCCTGGCAAGCTGAAGAGCGGCTTTTCAGAGATATCCGCCCAGCTTTGGTATTCCGCCTTGAACGCCATGAACGCATCATGGACCTTCCGTGTGGCCGGATCGGCTGCGGCGCCTTCTTCCAGAACGCGGTCTGTCACTGTTTTGAGCTCCGCCACGACGTCTTCGGGCAGCACGTCGGCAATCACGCCTTCGTTTTCGATCAGATCCTTGAGTGCTGCCGCATTGTTGGCTTCAGACCAGGCATAGCTCTCGAGGTTGCAAGCCATGGCGGCAGTCTCGACAATCGCTTTGAGATCGCTTGGCAAGCTGTCCCACGCGGCGGCGTTGATCAGCAGTTCCGTCGTGTTGGACGGTTCGTGCCAGCCGGTCGTGTAATAGTATTTGGCCGCATTCTGGAGGCCGAGCCTGCGGTCCTGATAGGGGCCCACGAATTCAGCAGCGTCGATCACGCCGCGCTCCAGCGCCGGGAAGATTTCGCCTCCCGGCAGCAGACGCACATCCACGCCGAGTTCGGCGTATACCTTGCCTGCAAGTCCCGGAATACGCATCTTGAGACCGTCGAAATCAGACACAGCCGTGATCGGCTCGCGGAACCAGCCTGTCATCTGCACGCCGGTGTTGCCCATCGGCAAAGCCTTCATGCCAAGCGGCGCATAAAGCTCGTCCCACAGCGCCATGCCGCCACCGTGGTAGAGCCAAGCGTTCATTCCGGCAAAATTCAAGCCGAACGGGACGGTAGTAAAATACTGCGCGGCGGGGATCCGGCCCGCCCAGAAATAGGCGTTGGCCGCGTTCATCTCGACCGCACCGCCGCGCACGGCGTCAAACCCCTCGAGCGCCGGGATCAGCTCCCCTGCTGCGAAATGCTGGATCGTGAGCCGCCCGTCCGACATGGCCGCGACCTTCGCGCAAAAATCAGTGGGGCTGCCGGGTCCTTCGACGTAGAATGGCGAGCCGGGTCCGTAGGCGTTGGTCATTTTCCAGTTGAATGTGGTCTGCGCGCGGGCGATCGAAGGCGCGGCAAGCGTAGCCGCCGGGAGTGTTGCGGCGGCAGTGATAAATTTCCGACGGTGCATTTTGCAATCATCCTCTGAGTTGGGTCAAACGTGGACTGATAAAGGGAAGTTAATGCCCGCAGACACAAGCGACCGGCGCGTATGCTTCAACGCAAACGAAAAACATTGTATACAATTTGTGCCTTGCTGCAGAAATTGCATACGCTTTACGCGCTTTCATAATGCAGCCCGCCCGCTTCTGCTGGGGTCAGGAGCCTTAACCGCGCAGGCCAGGCCTGTTCAATCAGCGGTTTTCGAGGCAGTTTTCCGGGCGTAGCTTCAATCAGGCGTTGGCTAGCCGTAGCGCGTTTTCGCTGCACCCTCGCACACGATCCATTCTACCGTTTCCGTCCGCGTCTGGGGATCGCCACAAGTTCAGGTCGCCACAGCTTTTAAGGAAATTGCGGTCGCTGCGGGGGTTCGAGGCAGCTCGAGCTTTCGCTTGTCTATGCTGCTTTCCTCATCCTCACCGGCGTAAAAGTGTGGGGCATGGCCCTTGCCCTGCCTTAACCAGCGGTCGGCCTTAGCTTACTTGCAGCGGATACCATGGCGGCGATCCAACTCGCTGGGATGATGCGCCTGCACAACACCACTTTGCTCGTCATGGCGATCGTGCCTTTGGTTACATTCGGATTTTATCCGGTTGCCCGGCTTGCTCGGACGCGCCAAAGCATTCAACGACAATGACGCGTTCAGCTACTCCGTCTATCCTTATGTAAGGTACCGAACACCGAATACTTGGACACCGCGAACCTGCGGGCCTTGCAACTTAGCTCGCTCGACCCGCTGGCATGGTCCTAAGACTGGAGAAAATGCTCGATATAGGCCTTCCCCTAAACTGACAGCAGCGTTTCTGATCTCGACGGTCCGGAAAGCGGATGCAAGCGCGAAACGCCGTATCTGGAGCCTGTCCGCCTGCCATGCGAAACAGCAGCCCGCCGGCGAGGCGCAGTGGAGCTACGGCTAACACTTTGTATCTGAACCGCTTTGCGCCTCCACGAACCCGCTAGATGGCGAGGCGAATGATGTAAGCGACAAGCCCGAGCGCCAGCACGCTTGCGAGCCAGATCGCGACGAACCAGCCGATCCTGCGCAGCACTGTGACAGACATCAGTGATATCCCTCCTCGGGGTCAATTTTGCCGCGGAACACCCAATAGGCATAGGCGGTGTACGCGAGGATCATAGGCACGAGCACCACTGTTCCAACGAGCGCGAAGAGCAGGCTTTCATCGGGCGCCGCAGCCTCCGCGATGGTCAGGCTTGGGGGTATGATATTGGGATAAAAGCTGATGCCGATTCCGATGAAGCACAAAACGAACAAAGTGAGCGTGGCAAGAAACGGTTGTGCATCTTTGCCAGCGTTGAGGCCGGTGAAAAGCGCCCATGCCGCTGCGATGACGGCGCCGGGCATGATGACGCTGAAGATGCTTCCGGGCAGGTTCAGCCAGCGGTGGAAATAGACAGGATCCTGAAAGGGTGTCAGGATGCTGACAAGCGCGATGAAACCCAAAGTACCCGCGCCCAGCCACCATGCGTATCCCTGCATCCGGCGTTGCAGGCTGTCTTCCGTTTTAAGGATGATCCATGTGGCTCCCAGCAGCGCGTACCCCACGACGACCGCACAGCCCGTAAGCAGCGAGAACGGGCTGAGCCAGTCCCACCAGCCGCCCGCATAAGCCCGGTTCGCAACCTCGACACCCTGAACCAGCGCACCAAGGGCGATGCCCTGCGCAAAGGCGGCCACGAGCGAACCGCCGAAAAAAGCGATATCCCACACATGCTTCCATCTCGTGGTGCGCCAGCGGTATTCAAATGCGACACCTCGAAAGATGAGCGCCAACAGCATCAGGATGATCGGCATGTAGAGCGCAGGCATCACAACGGCGTAGGCAAGAGGGAATACCGCAAAAAGGCCACCACCGCCCAGCACAAGCCATGTCTCGTTGCCGTCCCAAATAGGCGCGATGGAATTCATCATGGTGGCTTTCTCTCGCTCGCTGTCCGCAAGCGGAAACAGGATGCCGACCCCAAGATCAAACCCGTCAAGGATCACATAGGTCAGGACTGCAAAAGCGATGATCCCGGCCCAGATAAAGGAAAGTTCAAACATATCGGTACTCCTGTTATTCGCCGGGAATGGCGTCTGGCTTCATCTGGGTGAGCGGGGTGATGCCGGCGGTGCGGATCGGCCCGTCTTTCAGACCCAGATGCGGCGTAGCTGCGGGCTTGTTCATCATGCGCAACAAATAGAACGTGCCTGCGCCAAAAATGAAGAAGTAGACCACGATGAAGGCAATCAGAGAGGCGGCGACTGCGGGTGCCGCGATGGGCGCGAGGCTATCGCTGGTCCGCAGCAGGCCATAGACGGTAAAGGGCTGGCGCCCGACCTCTGTAGTGATCCAGCCCGCCAGTACAGCCACGAATCCCATGGGCCCCATCAATATGGCGGCGCGGTGCAGCATGCGGTCCTCGAAGAGCCGCCCGCGCATCCGACGCACCAAACCCCACGCGCCCAGACCCAGCATCGCAAAGCCGAGGCCGACCATGACACGAAAGCTCCAGAATACGATTGCGACCGGGGGCTCTTCATCGTCGGGGATGGTGTCTAGACCATCGAGCGGTGCGCCCCATTCGTGCTTGAGGATCAGGCTCGACAGCTGCGGGATCTGGATGGCGTAATCGATGCGTTTTTCATCAGGATTGGGAATGCCGAACAAGATCAGCGGCGCACCATCGGGATGGCTCTCGTAGTGCCCCTCCATCGCCATGACTTTGGCAGGCTGGTGCTCCAGCGTGTTGATCCCGTGGAAATCACCAGCCGCGATCTGGAGCGGCGCCACCACGACAAGCATCCACATCGCCATCGAGAACATCCGCCGCGCGGGCGCATCGGCGCGGTCGCGCAGCAGGTGCAGGCCGCCGACACCGCCGACGACCAAAGCAGTGGTCAGATAAGCCGCGAGCACCATGTGCGTGAGGCGGTAAGGAAAGGACGGGTTGAACACGATCGCCCACCAATCCTCGGGCACGAACTGGCCAACCTCGTTGATGCCGTAACCTGCCGGCGTCTGCATCCAAGAGTTCACGGAAAGGATCCACGTTGCTGACATCAGCGTACCAAAGGCGACCATAGCCGTCGCGAACATATGCAGCCTGTCGCCGACGCGCTCACGGCCGAACAGCATGATGCCCAGAAAGCCCGCTTCGAGGAAAAAGGCCGAGAGTACCTCATAGGCCATCAATGGCCCGAGAACTGGCCCCGTCTTATCGGAGAACACTGACCAATTCGTGCCGAACTGGTAGGACATCACGATGCCTGACACGACCCCCATGCCGAAGGCCACTGCGAAGATTTTCTTCCAGTAGTTAAAAAGTGTCAGGTAGGTTTGGTCCCGCGTTCTCAGCCAAAGAGCGTTCAGCACGGCAAGATAGCTCGCAAGGCCGATCGAAAATGCGGGGAAAATGATGTGAAAGGACACTGTGAATGCAAATTGCATGCGCGCAAGTGTTTCTGCGGTAAAACTATCGAACATGAGGGGTCTCCATCCATTCGGATTGGGCGGGTGAGGGTCTGACACTGTGCAGGAAGGCTGGCAAAATCTGGGCGCCATGCGGAGGCAGGATATGCGCACCGGCAGTGCCGGGGCATCGCAATTCGGTGAACCGGACATCGCCAATGGCACTGATTCTTTTGGGACGCTCAAAGCGCCGAACTGCCGATGGTCCGCCGCGCATCGAGGCATGTTTGGCAAAATATGTTGGACTGAGCGACAAAGATACTCGGCTTTCGCCAATCAAGTCACGCAGTATCTTCAGCCCCTTTGGGCTGTCAGTTGAGCAATCAAATACTGGTTGGGCGAAGCTTAGTGTCATTGTTTCTTCCTACACTATGGCTCCGGACTACTTCGGCCTCTTTACAAAAGCAATACTTCAAATATATCTTTACGTGCGACAACAGGATGCACCATGAAACTGACCAGCTACACAAATTACGCCCTGCGCTCCTTGCAGCTCGCAGCACTCAAGGCACCGGAACTTGTGCGCATTGACGATGTTGCGCGGATCCACAACCTGTCCCGGCCCCATATCATGAAGGTGGTGCACGAACTTGGCAGAACGGGATATCTCGAGACGGTGCGTGGCCGCAGCGGAGGCTTCCGACTCGCGCGGCCTCCCGAAGAGATCGTTGTGGGGGACGTCGTCCGCATCACCGAAGGCCCGCTGGATGTTGTGGAATGCTTCAATCCTGAAAAAAACACCTGCCCGCTCATCGGGATCTGCATTCTGTCCCGGAAGATGCAGGAAGCGACGGCCGCGTTCATGGCCGTCCTCGATGGTCTGACGATCGCCGACATCGCCACCAATAGGGACCAGTTGCTAAACCGAATAGCACCGCTAGATACCCCGCGGCTGGAGAAGGCCACACAATGAGTAATGCTCCAGAATGGGTCGAACGGTTTCCCGGCCTCTCGCGCCTGGACGCAGCAACCAAGCAATTACTTATTGCGCGAAGCACGATGCTCACCGTTCCCGAAGGCAATGCCATTTTCGGCCCCGACAACTCGCCGGAAAACATGCTCTTTCTCCTAGATGGTACAGTGCGGGTCCAGCAGGTATCAGAAACCGGGCACGAAATCGTTCTCTACAGGATCCATGCTGGAGAGAGCTGCGTACTCACGACCGCGTGCCTTCTCGCCTACGAGAACTACTCTGCCGAAGGCATAACCGAGACCGCTGTGGAGGCCGCGGCCGTTCCGCGAGATGTCTTTGATGATCTCGTCGGCCAATCCAGGCCCTTCCGTGATTTCGTCTTTGCCGCTTTTTCCAAACGGATTACCGACCTCTTCGTGATGATTGACGAGGTTGCATTCCAACGGCTCGATGTACGCCTCGCGGACAGACTGATCGAGCTGTCCAACGATACGGACAGGGTCGCGACAACGCATCAGAAGCTCTCGGTCGAGCTGGGAACTGCACGTGAGGTCATCTCAAGACAGTTGCAGGAATTCCAGCGTCGGGGATGGATCGAACAGGCACGCGGACGCGTGAACTTGTTGAACCGCGCGCAGCTCCAAAACCTCGCCAGCCACAACGCATAAACTTTCTTGAATGTTTGGTGACAATGTCACCAAAGAATTACGCGCTAAAGAGCTATTCTGGATACAGCTTTAAAGGAGATAGAAAATGACCACTAATCTTGGCACACTCGACCGTGTTTTCCGCTTCATCCTCGGCATTGTTTTGCTGGCCGCGCCGTTTGTCAGCGGATTTGCCCTGTTCGAAAGCAGTACGGCGCTCATCGTCTCGGTGGTTCTGGGCCTCGTCATGATCGGCACATCCGCCATGAAGTTCTGCCCGTTGTATCGCGTCTTTGGTGTGCGGACCTGCAAGCTGTGATGATCGAGACAGCATTCACTCCTTTGCAATCGCTCGGCGGCGGCGCCCTGATCGGCCTCGCTGCGGTCTTGCTGATGGCAATGATGGGCCGGATCATGGGCGCCACGGGGATCCTCGCGGGGATCCTCCAGCCCGCAAACCTGTCTGACTGGTCATGGCGCGCGGCAGTCCTGCTCGGCATGCTCAGCGGTCCGATTGCCGTTCTGTTTGTGACAGGTCAACTCCCGGCGGTGCAGGTACCGGTATCGACGACGATGCTTGTTCTTGGCGGCTTTCTGGTCGGTATCGGTGTGACCTTCGGGGCGGGCTGTACCTCGGGGCATGGCGTTTGTGGAGTAGCGCGCCTGTCACCACGATCGATTGCAGCGACGCTGACTTTTATGCTCACCACGGCGCTCACAGTCTATGTCGTCCGCCACGTTATCGGAGTCTGACAGATGCGTCTTATCCTTTCCTATCTTATCGGCCTCGTGTTCGGCGTCGGGATTTCGATCTCCGGCATGGCAAATCCGGCTAAGGTTCTCAACTTCTTCGATGTTGCGGGCACGTGGGATCCCAGCCTCGCGTTCGTTATGGGCGGTGCGCTGATCGTCACGGCGATAGGTTATCGTCTCGTTTTGAAGCGACAAGCGCCGATGCTGGCAGCCAACTTTCAACTGCCCACCCGCCGCGACCTTGACCTGCCCTTGATCGCAGGCTCAGCCCTCTTTGGCGTGGGTTGGGGAATCGCAGGCTTCTGCCCCGGCGGCGCACTTCCAGCGCTCGGTACCGGGCGCAGCGAGGTCGCAATCTTCGTTGTGGCGCTCTTGGCAGGCATTCTGACCGCAAAACGAATTCAATCCGCTTTGAACGACCGGTCCTCCGCACCGGCATGATTTTGGAGAAAACCTAATGACCTACCCCGTAGATATGTCGGTAAAACCAGATGTTTCGGCCCATTTCGACCAGACCACAAATACGATCACTTACATCGTGAAAGACCCGGCCAGCGATCACTGCGCGATCATCGACAGCGTCATGGACCTCGATTATGCCGCGGGCCGGATCACCTATGAGGCGGCCGACAAGCTGATCGCAGAGGTCGAGAGCCGTGGGCTGACCGTCGATTGGATTATCGAGACACATGTGCACGCCGATCACCTCAGCGCTGCGCCCTACCTCCAAAACAAACTTGGGGGCCGGATCGGCGTCGGCGAGAAAATCATGGTCGTTCAGGAGACTTTTGGTAAAGTATTCAACGAGGGCACTGAATTCCAGCGCGACGGATCGCAATTCGATGCGCTCTTTAAGGACGGTGACACCTACATGATCGGCAGCATGCAGGCTTTCGCGATGTACACGCCGGGCCATACTCCTGCGTGCATGGTACATGTCGTGGGAGACGCGGCATTTGCGGGCGACACGTTGTTCATGCCCGATGGCGGATCAGCGCGCGCCGACTTTCCCGGCGGTGACGCGGGAGAGCTGTATGACAGCATCATGAAAGTGCTGTCGCTGCCCGACGAGATGCGTCTGTTCATGTGTCATGATTACGGCCCCAACGGGCGTACAATCCAGTGGGAAACAACGATCGCTGCGCAAAAGGCCGATAACATCCACGTAGGCGGCGGCAAAAGCCGCGCGGACTTCATCAAGTTCCGGACGGAGCGGGATGCACAACTGGCCATGCCGAAGCTGATAATTCCGTCTTTGCAGGTAAACATGCGCGCAGGCGCGGTACCGACGGACAAAGACGGCAATCCAACGCTTAAGGTGCCGCTCAATGGAATCTGATTCAGGGAGAGAAATTATGGAGACGAAAGCGCTTACCAGCGGTTTTTCCGTCAGTGAACAAATCTGTCCTGCAGATCTGCAAGCGGTCAAGGATGCAGGTTTCCGCGCCATTCTGTGCAATCGCCCCGACGGTGAAGGGAGCGACCAGCCCACATTCTCGGAGATCGCCGCAGCAGCCAAAAAGCTGGGGTTGGAGGCCGTTTATATTCCGATCGTGTCCGGCAAAGTGACGGATGCCGACACCGCAGCCTTCGGGCAGGCGCTGTCAGACTTGCCCGGACCGGTGCTTGCGTATTGCCGGACCGGCACCCGTTCCGCCACGCTCTGGTCGTTGTCCCAATCCAAGCAGCGCAGTCTGGCCGAGATTCTCCAAACAACGAAGGCGGCCGGATACGACATGGCAGGCGTCGCCCGCCGGATCATCAATGGCGGCAAAACCCCTACCGATAGGGGCGATGCGCGCTATGAGGTTGTCATCGTCGGGGCCGGTGCAGGCGGTATTGCCGCTGCGGCCAGCCTTAAGGCGCGCAAGCCGGGCTTGGAAATCGCGATCATCGATCCCGCCGATATCCACTACTACCAGCCGGGCTGGACCATGGTCGGCGGTGGCATATTCGAGCCAAAGCAGACCGCACGCACGATGGGTTCACTGATTCCCCCGGGCGTTCACTGGATTAAGGCTGCTGTTGCAGCCTTCGAGCCCGAGAACAATGCCGTCATCCTCGATGGATGCCGCGTCGTGAAATACACGCGGCTGATCGTTTGCCCCGGGTTGAAGCTTGACTGGAACAGTGTCGAGGGACTTGCCGACACGCTCGGCCAGAACGGTGTGACATCCAACTACCGCTATGATCTTGCGCCCTATACATGGGAACTGGTCCAGGCCATGAAACAAGGCCGCGCGATATTCACGCAGCCGCCGATGCCGATAAAATGCGCAGGCGCGCCCCAGAAGGCAATGTATCTGTCGGGGGATGCGTGGCACCGCCGCGGCGTCCTGAAGAATATCGATATCCAGTTCAACACGGCCGGCGGCGTGCTGTTCGGGGTAAAGGATTATGTTCCCAGCTTGATGGAATATGTCAAAAAATACGACGCATCTTTGAATTTCTTTTGCAATCTCGTCGCGGTCGACGGCCCAGGCAAGAAGGCGTGGTTCGATGTGGCAAAGCCGGACAGTGCGCCTGAGCGTGTCGAGATCGAATTCGACATGATGCACGTCTGCCCGCCCCAGACCGCGCCGGATTTCATCCGTGTCTCGCCTCTGGCAGATGCAGCGGGCTGGATCGACGTCGATCAGGCCACACTGCGCCACAAAACCTATGATAACATCTGGTCACTCGGCGACGTGATGAACGCACCAAATGCGAAGACTGCCGCCGCCGCGCGCATCCAGGCGCCTATCATCGCGGAGAATATCATCGCGGACATGCGGGGGCGGGCTCCCGTGGCGCAATACAACGGCTACGGCTCTTGTCCACTGACGGTGGAGCGCGGCAAAATCGTTCTGGCTGAGTTCGGCTATGGCGGTACCATCTTGCCGAGCTTTCCCAAAGCGCTCCTGGACGGCACAAAGCCGACGCGTGCAGCCTGGTTTCTCAAGGAAAAGATGCTGCCGCCAGTCTATTGGAAAGGCATGCTCAAAGGCCGCGAATGGATGGCCAAGCCCGAAAGAATATCCGCAGACCATTAATCCCGCCGCGCCTGCAAATCCGATGCGGGCGCCGCCTTGCTTCCTCAAGTCGTTCCGAGTTTTTTCATGATACGCTATCTGCCCATACTGACATGGGGCCGGACCTACGACCGGTCAGCCCTGTCAAACGACCTGATGGCCGCCCTCATCGTGACGATCATGCTGATCCCGCAATCGCTGGCCTACGCGCTGCTGGCAGGGCTGCCAGCGGAGGCCGGGCTATACGCATCGATCGTCCCCATTCTGCTCTATACCGTGTTCGGCACCAGTCGTGCTCTAGCGGTAGGGCCTGTTGCGGTCGTCTCCCTCATGACTGCCGCTGCGCTCAGCACGATCGCCGAACAGGGCACGATGGGATACGCGGTCGCCGCCTTATCGCTGGCGGGATTGTCGGGAGTGATGTTGCTGGCGATGGGCCTCTTCCGTCTGGGCTTCATCGCAAACTTTCTGTCGCACCCGGTAATTGCCGGCTTCATCACAGCCTCCGGCATCATCATCGCTGCGAGCCAGCTCAAGCATATTTTCGGGATCGAAGCGGAGGGGCACAGTCTGGTGGAGCTTGTCATCTCGCTGGCCCGCCATGCGACACAAACAAACTGGGTCACGGCGATCATCGGGATCGGTGCGACGGGTTTTCTCTTCTGGGTACGTCGCAATATGAAACCAATGCTCGAGCATCTTGGGCTGGGAAGCGGGCTGACGTCAGTGCTTGTAAAGGCCGGGCCAGTCGCAGTGGTCATCGTCACAACCCTGGCAGTGTGGGGCTTGGGGCTAGAGGATCAAGGTGTGAAAGTCGTCGGTGCAGTACCACAAAGCTTGCCACCTTTTACGCTGCCCTCGTTCTCTCCAGATTTGCTCACGCAACTGCTCCTGCCCGCCTTCCTGATCTCGATCATCGGATTTGTCGAATCCATCTCGGTCGCGCAGACGCTCGCGGCCAAGAAGCACCAGCGCATCGATCCAGACCAAGAGCTTATCGGGCTGGGTGCTGCCAACATCGGGGCCGCCCTCACTGGCGGGTTTCCGGTCACGGGCGGGTTTTCCCGCTCTGTCGTGAACTTCGATGCCGGAGCTGAAACACCCGCTGCTGGTGCTTTTACCGCGGTCGGTCTGGCTTTTGCGGCCGTCACCCTCACACCGCTGATCTATTTTCTGCCCAAAGCGACATTGGCCGCGACGATTATCGTGGCCGTGCTCAGTCTTGTGGACTTCTCGATCCTCAGGCGCAGTTGGACCTATTCAAAAGCTGACTTCGCAGCTGTGCTGACGACCATCATCGCCACGCTGGTCTTCGGCGTGGAAGCGGGCGTATCTGCCGGGGTCGTCCTGTCGATCGTGCTTCACCTCTATGCCTCCTCCAAGCCGCATATTGCCGAAGTCGGGCAAGTGCCAGGCACCGAACACTTCCGCAATATCCTGCGCCACGATGTCATAACGGATCCGCGGGTGGTAACGCTCAGGGTCGATGAAAGCCTATATTTCGCCAACGCGCGGTATCTGGAAGATAAGGTTCAGGAACGTGTCGCGGGTGATCCCACCGTTCGCCACGTGATCCTGCAATGCTCTGCAATCAACGAAATTGATCTCAGTGCACTGGAATCGCTCGAGGCCATAAATGAACGTTTGGGGGAAATGGGCGTGACGCTCCATCTGTCAGAGGTGAAAGGCCCGGTCATGGACCGCTTGATGGCGCAGCATTTTCTGACGGCGATGACCGGGCAAGTATTCTTGTCCCAGTTTCAAGCCGCCAAAGCGGTCGCGGCGCTACCCGACGGTTAGGCGGGCATGGCGGTTGATGAGACGCCCGGACCGCTCTTGCCGTTATCAGTGATACTACTGTCACTCTCACAGGGCAGCCGAAGCACAGTGGATCAGATCGACGATCGCGGCTACCGTGGCGAATTCGGCACGCCGCTTGCGGGAGATGAGCCAAAGGTCCTGATGCCGCCGTTTCGGCAGCGAAACGATTGCGATGTCTTTTTGATCTCCAAAGGCATTGATGCCTGATTTTGGCAAAATCGTATAGCCGAGCCCCCGCGCGACGGGTATCGGGATCTGCCCGATCTGGTTGACAAACGTGCGCAGATTCAAACGGTCGGAGCCCCTGTAATCATCCGGAAAATTCAGTCCAAAAAGATCATCTGCATAGACATAGCCGTCAGGGTGCGCCACGAACCCCAGACCGTCAAGATTTTCCAGATTTAGGGTGCGCGCGTCAAACGCCGCCGGAACAATCAAGCAAAGCTCTTCACTGGCGAATTGCACGCTCGTCAATCTCGCATGATCGACCTGCCGGGTAACGATCCCCAAGTCGATCTCACCGTTCAGAACCGCACTCAAGATGCTGGTGTGCGGTGCGGCTGTCAGTCGTGTCACCAAACCCGGCGCACGCGACATCCGCTCGATCAAATGGGGATAGAGCCACATTGCAAAGCTCCCCGAACACCCGATGCTGACCTCGCCCGTATCGGGATCGTCTGCCTCCATCGCCTCCCTTAAAGAGCGCTCCTGCGCGCGCCGCGCTCTGCCCAATTCCGATACCGCCTCGCCAGCTCGTGTCAGCGTGAATGACTTTCCATCCTGCGAGATGAGGGGTCTGCCAACCTGTGCTTCCAGCTTGCGCAGATGCTGCGATACCCCGGGTTGGGTCATGCCGAGACGCTGTGCCGTCTGTGTGAAATGCCCGATCTCACAGAGCGTCGTAAAGGTTTCCAACCAGATCGCGTTCAACACAATCAGCTCCAATTATTATCAAAATCATATGTATTGATAATTTTTATTTCTCAATCAGTCCAACTATATCAGCTGAGACACTCCAGAAAGGAACCATCATGAAACCGACACCCCGCACCTTCTCACACATTGGCCTGTCCGTTCCAAACCTTGAGCAGGCCATCGAATTCTATGGGGATGTCATGGGCTTCTATGTGATCATGGAACCAACCGTGATCATCGAGGACAACAGTGATATCGGCCAGATGTGCACTGACGTATTCGGTCCGGGCTGGGGGCGGCTGCGCATTGCGCATCTCGCAACCGCCGACCGCATCGGCTTCGAACTGTTTGAATTTGACGGTAACAAGGCACCGACCGACACTCTCCCCTTCAGGCAGCACGGCACATTTCACTTCGCCATTCAGGATCCGAACCTAGAGGACCTGCTCGCCCGGATCGTTGCTGCCGGTGGCAAACAGCGCATGCCGGTCCGCACCTATTTCCCGGATCAAAAGCCCTACAGGATGGTCTATGTGGAAGACCCGTTCGGTATCGTGTTCGAGCTCTACAGCCATAGCTACGAGCTCACTTATTCCGACGGTGCGTATTCCTGAAGAAGCGCTCGAGCGGTCAGCATCATGGTGCGTGGTCCGTCATCCACGCGTCATGAGCGATGGCAGAAACGTCGCGATCTGGGGAAACACGATCAACAGCAGGGTCGCGAGCACCAGAACTAGAAAGAAAGGAAAAGCCATCTTGGCCACAGCAAGCAAATCGTGCCGGGTCATGGATTGCAAGATGAACAGGTTGATCCCCACAGGCGGTGTGATCTGGGACATTTCGATAACGACGACCAGATAAATTCCAAACCAGATCAGATCGATACCAGCCGCCTGCACCATCGGCATGATCACCGAGGCTGTGAGCACCACGATCGAAATGCCATCCAGAAAGCAGCCCATGATCGCGAAAAGAAATGTGAGTGCGATCAGCAGTTGGAACTGGGTAAGATCGAAGGAGCCGACCCATGTCGCGAGCGTGCGCGGGATGCCCGTAAAGCCCATCGAGACCGAGAGGAATGCAGCGCCGGCAAGAATGAGCGTTACCATGCAGGTGGTTTTGGTGGCGCCCATGACGCTTTCGCTGAACGATGACCACGAAAGATTACCGCTGACTGCCGACAGGAAGAGCGCCCCAACAACTCCGATGGCGGCTGCTTCGGTAGGGGTGGCAAACCCGGCATAGATGGAGCCGATAACGCCGATAATCAGACCGAGCATGGGAAAAAGCCCGGCGGTGGCGCGGATCCGCTTGAGAAATGGCATGCGCGGCTCTGGCGGCGGGGTCCGATCAGGGTAGAGCAGCGACCATGCCATGATATAGCCCATGAACAAGATCATCAGCATCAACCCCGGCAAAATGCCCGCGATGAACAGACGGCTGATCGAGACCTCGGCGGCGACACCATAGACGATCAAAATGATCGAGGGCGGTATCAAAAATCCAAGAGTGGCCGATCCGGCAAGGCTGCCGACTATCATCTTCTGGTCGTAGTTCCGCTTCTCGAGTTCCGGGATCGTGATACGGCCTATGGTGGCCGTGGTCGCGGCGGAGGATCCCGACACGGCAGCGAAAAGCCCGCAACTCACGACATTTACGTGCAACAGGCGCCCCGGCAGGGCGTTCATCCACGGCGCAAGTCCACTGAACATATTGGCCGCGAGCCGTGTCCTGTAGAGGATCTCGCCCATCCAGATGAAAAGCGGCAGCGCCGTCAGCGCCCAGGACCACGATTGCGCCCAGATGGTGGTGGCCATGATCGGCCCGGCCGGCGCCCCGGTGAACGCGGCGATGCCGATGTAGCCGACAAGTGTGAGCGTCAGGGCGACCCAGATGCCGAGTGACAGCATCAAGAGCATGGATCCGATGAGGATGAGCGCGACGATGTTTGGGTCCATGATCGTATAATCTCCGAAGCAATTGCGGCCCGCTGGCCTGGTCCGTCGTGAATGCCCGCGTCAAAGGGCGGTGCCGCTAGATATCGGTCATGCTTTGATCGCCCACTTCAGGCTTCAGGCGGCTCGTCTCGTTTCGGTCGAAGGCGGTCGCCCTCCCCATGATCGCGCTCACCAGATCCTCGACGATCGCGACGGCAAACAGCGAAATGCCGATCGCCATACCCATCTGCGGGAACCAGAGCGGAACGGGCACCAGTCCCGAGGTCACTTCACCGCGAGTGGCGTTTTGTATGACCATCGCGATAGTGTGATAGGCCAAGAGGCCACTGACGGCTGCGGCAACGGCGAGTGCGAAAATCAGCATGAGCCTCGAGCCGATAGAGCCCAGCGCCTGAACGAACAGCGTCACGCGAATATGGCTGCCGCTCCTGAAGCTATGGGCAAGCCCGAGAAAAGATGTGGCGGCAAGGCAAAAACCAGCGAATTCGTCAGCGGACGGGATGATCGCGCCAAGCTGCCGAGCGACGATCTGAGCCATGACGATCACACAGATCGCAACCAGAAAGACACCAGCCAGCGCACCGGTGATCCGGTAGACTGCATCCAAGGAGCGCGTAAACATCGGCAATGATCCCTCTTGCACGCCAGCCTGAAAAGCAGGGAGCGATAACGGATTGTTTTCGGATAATGGGAAGACCACCCGCGACCTGCGCGCGATCTCCCCACACTAGCGTTTATTTAAGCGCGTCGAGAATAGCCTGACCCTCAGCACCAACGCTTTCGGCCCATTCGAGTGCCATCGTGTCACCAACCGCTGCGAGATCTGCCGAAAGTGCCGCGTCTGGCATGTGGACGGTCATGTGCTCGCGCAGTTCGGCCACAGATGACACGGCGATTTCTTCACTCATTGTCCAACCGCGAGTCTCCGCTGCCGCAGCCGCTTCGAGCACCGCTGTTTGCTGATCATCCGGCAGGCCGGTGAACGCAGCCTCATTCACGATGATCATGTTTTTCGGCAACCAAGCCTGAATGTCATAGAACTCGGTCGTGAAATCCCATGCATTGGTGCGCACGCCGGTGGCGCCTGAAGTGACCATGGCATCGACGATACCGGTAGAGAAAGCTTGCGGGATCTCGACCGCTTCGATCGTGGTGGGAGCAGCGCCGAGCAGCTCTGCCATCCGCGCGGTTGTGGCGTTATATGTCCGGAAACGCATGCCATCGAGATCGCTGCCAGCTGACAGCGCCTTGTTCGTGTAAAAACCCTGACCTGGCCATGGCACCGCATACAGAAGGCGGATGCCATCTTCAGCGAGCTTTGCTTCGACCAGCGGCCGCTGCGCGTCCCAAAGCGCTTTCGCACTTTCATAGGTCGTCGCGATGAACGGGATATTATCCGCACCGAAGATCGGATCCTCGTTGAACAGATTGGCCATGAGGACTTCACCCATCGGCACAAACTGGTTCTGGACAGAGCGTTTAATTTCAGGATGTTTGAATAAAGACGCTCCTGAGTGAACGGTGATGTTAAGCCCGCCCGAGGTCGCGTCGGAGATATCCTTCGCAAACTGCGCGATGTTTTGAGTGTGGAATTCACCCTCGGAATATGGCGTCGCCATGTCCCAACTCGTTTGCGCCGTAGCAGGTATAGCCTGCGCCACAAATAGCGCGGCCGCAGAGGCGAGTGTCAGTGTCTTGAATTTTGTCATTTTTTAACTCCCTGGTGATGTTGTATTGGTCCGAAAGTCTTGCGCTGCCGGTACGTTCTGCTTGGACATCCTTTGCCGGAAACGAGTTCGAAACCCGCGTGTCAGATGTCCAAACGATCAGATTTCCGTAGCATTTCGAGGCAGTTCCCGCAAGCTTGCGGCGGCGTTCCCGGCTGCTATCCCTGCCAAATCAGGTGAGAAAGAACAGTTTTTAATCTGCACAAGATGTTCCTGATCTGACATGGCTAGATATAGTTGCGCCACATGGGTGCGCTTTTGAACTTGAGGCTCAGTAACTGCGCGGCAGGCCCAGAACATGCTGGCCCAGATAGCCGAAAATCATGTTCTTTGAGATCGGCGCGGTTTGGTACAAACGCGCCTCGCGCCATTTCCGCTCGATCCCGTACTCCCGTGCAAAAGCAAATCCTCCATATGTTTGCATACAGACTTCCGCAGTGGCCCAGGACGCATCCGCCGCGAGCAGTTTAGCCATATTGGCTTCAGCCCCGCTTTTTTCCCCGGCATCGAACATCGCGGCGGCCTTTGCCACCATCAATTCGGCAGCTTGTGCCTGTGCGTACGCCTGCGCGATCGGAAACTGGATACCTTGGTTGGCACCGATGGGGCGCCCGAAAACGGTGCGGTCATTGGCATACTCGCAGGCCTTCTCTGTAAAATATTTCGCATCCCCGATGCATTCATAAGCGATCAGAATGCGCTCCGCGTTCATGCTGTCGACGATATACTTGAAGCCTTTGCCCTCTTCGCCCACGAGGGTGTCGGCAGGTATTTCGAGGTTATCAAAGAAAACCTCGCAGGTGTTGTGATTGATCATCGCGTCGATCTTGGACAGGGACATGCCGTTCTTCTTGGCCTCGTTCATGTCGATCAGAAAAACCGACATGCCGTCGGACCGTTTTTTGCACTGGTCGGAGGGTGTCGTGCGGGCGAGCAGCAGCATAAGATCGGATTCGAATGCGCGGCTGGTCCAGACTTTCTGGCCGTTCACGATATAGGTGCCCTTATCGGTTTTCTCGGCTTTGGTCTTGAGCTGGGTCGTATCGCTGCCTGTCGTGGGTTCGGTGACACCGAACGCTTGCAAGCGCAGTTCTCCTGTAGCGATCTTTGGAAGATACTTCTCTTTTTGCTCCTCGGAGCCATGCTTGAGCACGGTGCCCATCGTATACATCTGCGCATGGCACGCCGCCGCGTTGCACCCTTTTGCGTGGATGGTTTCCAGCACGGCGCCCGCAGCTGTGAGCGGCAGGCCTGCACCGCCGTATTGTTCAGGGATGAGCGCGCCCAGAAAGCCGCTTTCGGTCAGGGCGTTCACGAAGTCATGCGGATACGCATCTTCCTTGTCGAGCTTGAGCCAGTAGGCGTTTGGAAAGTCATCGCACAGACGGGCCACCGCATCGCGGATGTCCTGCCATGGCAGCGACAGTGGCATGGTGATCATATCGGTGTCGTATTGGGTCATGGTAATATTCCTTCAGATAACGTCGCGGGCGCGCAGATCGGCGATCTCGTCAGAAGACAGGCCAAGATCGGTCAGGATCGCGTCGGAGTGCTCTCCCGCGTCCGGCGCGCTTACATAGATCGAGGCGGGCGTGCGGGAGAGTTTTACCGGCTGACCCACCAGCTTCGTCTCACCTCGAACGGGGTGCTGGATGGCAGCGGCAATGCCGGAGTGCCGGACTTGTGGATCGTCAAAAACCTCGTTCATTCTATAGATCGGACCTGCTGGCACACCGACGCCTTCGAGCGCTGCCACCCAGTCGGTCGTGGATTTCTGGGCGAAAACCGGTGCCAACATCTTCCATAGATCGCTTCGACGCTCAAACCGCGCGGGGTTAGTCGCATATTTCGCATCGGTGCCCCACTCGCTTCGGCCAATGAGATCACACAGGGCACGCCATTGCGTGTCACTCCCGACACCGAGGTTCATATGCCCGTCTTTCGTGGCGACGACACCCATTGGCGTGACGTAAGGATGGTCGTTGCCGGAGCTTTCGGGCACCTCTCCCTCGACCAGATAGCGTGCTGCCTGAAAATCCATGAGCGATATCTGCGCTTCGAGCAGCGAGCTTTGCACCCATTGGCCCAGGCCGGAAATCGCCCGCTCCTGTAGCGCCACGAGGATACCGATGGCCGCGAACAGACCCGACGACAGATCGGCGACAGCCGTACCAGCGCGCATCGGCCCCGCCTCGGGATCACCGGTGACGCCCATCAGCCCCCCCATGCCTTGGGCGATCTGGTCAAACCCTGCCCGCTTGGCATAGGGCCCATCCTGCCCAAAGCCGGAGATGGACGCGAGAATGATGCGCGGGTTCACCTTCGCCAGATCCTCGTACGCGATGCCGAGCCGGTCTTTCACATCGGGGCGGAAATTCTCCACCACCACGTCCGCCTGCGCGACCATCCGCATAAAAAGGGCGAGGCCGTCTGGATCCTTGAGATTGAGGGTCAAGGAGCGCTTGTTGCGGTGCAGATTGAGCATGTCGTATCCGTGCCGCGCGCCGTTGACACCCGCAGAGGGATCGGCGCCTACAGGAGCTTCGATCTTGATCACATCCGCGCCGAAATCGGCCAGAACGCGGCAGCACGCCGGGCCTGCGCGCACGCGTGACAGATCCAATACGCGCAGCGGGCCGAGGGCAGACGAGCGGGTCATGTATCAAACTCCATCACGCGGGCACCACCGTCTGGATCGGCAGATTTGAACCAGTCTCCCAATGTGCTGGACGTCATGAAAACCGTATCGTCTCGCGCAGCGAGCAGATCGAGCGCTTGGTCGAGTTGGTGCGCGATATGCGGCACACCGATGATATGCGGGTGCAGCGCGAGGGTCAGAACCCGCGGCTGCGTTGCCAGCTCTTGCTCGAGCATCGCGAGCGTTGCCTTAACGCGCTTGAGATATTCATCGGTGGAACCGCTCTGGATCGCGTATACAGGAACGTCGTTCAGCTCGAAGGTGTACGGCAGGCCGATCAGGGGGCCATGTTTCGTCTTCATCCAGACCGGCAGATCATCCAGCACCCAGTCATGCAGAAATTCGATCCCTTCAGCTTTCAGGATGTCCGGGGTATCGGCCGTTTCCCCGAGGCCCGGCCCAAGCCACGCGCGTGGCCGAGTTCCCCCCGCTTGCTCCAGACGGTCGAGGCTGCGGCGGATGACATCCGTTTCGTCCTCCGCCTGCTTGAGCGACTGCTGGAACCAACCGTGCCCTACAAGCTCCCAGCCCGCATCGACCACGGCCCGCGTCAGCGTAGGATAAACATCGGCCACCTGCGCATTCATAAACGCGGAACATGGCAGGCCCTTGGCCTCCAGCATTTTCAGGATGCGCGGCATCCCGCACCGCATACCGTATTCGACCCAGGAAAAGTTCGGCACGTCGGGCGGCGCGGGGGTAGCACCGTGTGGCGGGGGGATAATGCCGCGCGGCATTGGCCGCTCGATAGGCCAATACTCAATGTTCATGGCGATGTGAACGATGAGGTTCTTGCCCCCTGGCCCTGACAGCGGCGCGCGGTCACTGGACATCTGGAAAGGAATGCGGGGATTGGAGTTTATGGGGGTCATTGTATGTGCATCCTGATATCGCTGGGCTTCCAGTGGAGCCGCACGGGCGCGCCGTTCTGGGGTAGTGTTTCGTCCGCGTCCGCTATCACGCGGCTGATCATCTCGGTGCCGTCGGGCAAACGGACCAGATGCGATGTTGTGAGGCCAAGATAAACGGACTCGTCGTACGAGCCCATGATCGACACGCCATCAGCGGGCGGTTCTGCGCCCTCCGCGTGCTCAAGCGCCACACATTCCGAGCGGATCGACAGGATAAGCTCCTGCCCCGCCTGCACCAAGAGGCCGCGCGTGTCGATGCGCAGCTTCGATCCCGCCACATCGACAGTTGCCGCAGTACCGTTCACCTCCAGCGCCTTGCCTTTGAGAATATTGTTTTCTCCGACAAACCCGGCGGTAAATGATTTTTCCGGCGCGCGGTAAATGTCGCGCGCACGGCCCACTTCCACCAGATCACCACTGGCGATCAGAGCGATGCGGTCGGCGACCGTCATCGCCTCCTCCTGATTGTGCGTGACGTGAATGAAGGTAATGCCCACCTTCTCCTGAAGATGCTTCAGCTCGAGGCACATATCCTTGCGCAATTGCGCATCTAGTGCGGCGAGAGGCTCGTCGAGGAGAAGGATATCGCGGTCCAATACGATGGCGCGCGCCAGTTGCACACGCTGTTGCTGCCCACCCGATAGCTCGTGAGGTTTGCGCTTTTCGAATTGCTTCAGCCCGACCTGCTCCAGTGCCTGATCCACTTTCTCAGCGATCTGCGCCTTGGGCAGACCCGCAACTTTGAGCCCGTAGCCAACATTCTGTAAAACGGTCATATGCGGAAAGAGGGCGTAGGCCTGAAACACCATCGTAGTGGGTCGCTTGTCGGGCGGCAGATGGCCCACACTTTTGCCATGCAGCAGGATCTCACCGCTCGTTGGTCTTTGAAAACCGCCGATCGTGCGCAGCAGGGTCGTCTTACCGCCCCCCGACGGGCCAAGTAGAACAAAATACTCTCCCGCCGCGATCGTCAGATTGACGTCTTTAAGCGCTACGAAATCCCCATAGCTTTTCGAGAGATTGCGCACTTCTACGGCCGGGGCGGTCTGGTCGGTCATTGTTGAGGTTCCATGTGTCATGACGTTGTCGGCTCTGGCTTGCCGCGTGCGATGCGCGCCAAAGTTTCAGCCCGGATGAGAGTGATAAGGATGATCGAGCCGATAACCGCGATCGCGACGAAGCTGATGAGCGCAGACATCGCATAGCTTTGCGCGGACATGCCCGTGTTGAGCATCTGGCTGATCAGCACGGTGGTGAAGGTATCGAAGCCACCCTTCAGCAGGCTGGTACGGGTGTATTCGTTAAACACAAGGATCACGGTGAAGGCGCAGGCGGAGAACACACCGGCGCGGATTTGGGGAAACTCGATATCCCAGAACGCGCGCCAACCGTTCGCCCCGCAGGCGCGTGCCGCCTCGGTCTGCTCATTGCGGTAGCGGCCCATCGTGATCAGGATGACGACGAAGGAATAAGGGATGGTGTAGATGATGAGCCCGATCGTGGCGGTCATGAAGCTGAGACGAAACCAGCTGTCGAACATGCTCGTCCCCAAACCGTCACCTACCCAGATGAACACGGCATTGAGGTTCTTGAAGGAGACCAGAAGTGCCGAGCCCAGAATGTCGGGTGGAACGAACAGAGGCGCGAGCAGCAGAAACACCACGAAGAGCTTGTTATCGGCGGTTTTGTAGTATTTCGCGGCCAACAGCGCCATTGGCACTGCAATCACCGTCACCACAACCGCGAGCGTCATGGTCCACCGCAACGCGCCGATCAAGATCTCGTCCGACAGGATTAATCCGTACCATTCAAGCGTAAAGACATATTCGTTCGCACCAAAGCCGTTGGCGTTGAACGAGATGTACATCACATAGAGGACGGGGATCATCAGCGTCAGCACCACGAGCAGCAGGTACGTCCATTTCAGCCTGTGGAGCCAAGGGTTTTCATATTCGTTCACTTTGCTACCTCAGCTTAGCGGCGTCAGGATCTTGGTAAGGTCAAACAGCCTGTGCCCGATCCACAAAAGCGTCATCAGCGTGGCCATCATGATGGCGCTGACCGCCATCGCGAGGGGAAAATCAAGCGCCGAGATTGCCTGTGTCGCGATGAGGCCCGCGTTGACTGCCCCTGCTCCGCCCAGAATGTTCGGCAGCAGGGCGACGCCCAGACCATTCACGAAAATAAAGACAGAGCCCGCGAATATTCCCGGAGCCGCGAGTGGCAGGATCACATCCTTGAAGCGCCGCCATGGACCCACACCCAAATCATCACAGACCTCGAAAATGAATTTCGGCACGGCCTCCATCGCGAGGAAACCTGAGAAGATAATAAATGGCAGAAACGACATCACCTCACCGATTACGACGCCCGTATGGGTGTAGAGCAGTGCTGTAATCGGCTCGTCGATGATGCCCAAATTGGTCAGGGTGGTGTTGAGCAGGCCATTGCGCTGCAAGACGGGGCGCAGCGCAAACACGCGAATAATTTCCGACACCATGAACGGCAGGATGAAGAGCAGCACGACACGATGCTGTGCCACGAGCGGGATGGACTTGCGCACAAAAACCGCGATCGGAAACCCGAGAATGAAGCAGATCACCACGGAGATCAGAGAATACTTCATCGAGTTCAGAAAATTCGTCAGCCGCGCGGAGAAAAAGAAGTTCTCGTAGGCTTGCAGGGTGAAACCTGGCTCCATCCAGAACATCGTACGCTCGAACACGGAAAATACGACCGTCATTGCCATGGGAATGGCGAAGAAGAGGACCATAAAAATTAGCGGCGCGCGAAAGGCCCAGTAGGCAAGCCTTTCGCGGGCCGCAAGGGGCACCGACTTGGCGGGAGTGACTCCGCCAGTCGCATTGCTCAGTGCAGATGTCATGTCAGATCAAGCGGCCTGAACCTGTGACCACCAATCCTGATACGCCCGCATATTCGTCGGGAAAACATTCTGCCATGAATTGCCCGCCACCATGCGCCGCGCCTGTTTGCGCTCCAAGCGATCCAGCATCAATGCGCGCGTATCCGCATCGAATTCTTCGGGATTGGCATCCACGTATTCCGTCACCCCTTCCATCTGTGGCGTAAACCCGAGACCCGCCAGCGTGCGCGCACCGAACCACGGGCTCAGGTACACATTGGCCAGAGAATAAAACGCGTCTTCCATGCCGCGTTCCTGTCCGCCGCGGGTCAGCATCAGGACGTTGTTCCACGACTGATGTCCCTCTTTCATGGTGCCGTAACGGATATCCTGACCATTCTTGCGCGCCGCGAAAATCTGGATCACTTCCCAGCAAGACGAGACCAGAACTTCCTCGGATGACAAAAGGTCAGCGCCGTTCTGCACACCATCCCAGAAGGTCCGGAAGTGGCCCTTCTTTTTGAGCGCGATCAGGAACTCTGCAGTTTGCCGCACTTCGTCTTCCGTCATGTCGGAGGGGTTGTCGATGCTGCCCTTTCCGGACTGCTTTAGATAAATCGCGGTGTTGGTGAGTGTGGGGCCAAAATCGTTCTGCATCGCAGCGCGGCCACGGAACTGGCTGTCGAAAAGCGCTTCCCAGCTGTTCAGCTCTTCGCCGATTTCGGCATAATTAAAGGCAAGGCTGTCAGCGTTTGAGATGTAGGGAACCGCGAATACCTTCCCGTCGTATCGGATCGTATCGGCAGAGGCCCCGCCTTCGCGGTAGCTGGGAAGCATGTTGCCCCAGTTCGGGATGCGGGACGGATCCAGTTCGGCGATAGCGCCCTGTGATGCCAGCGCATCCTCCATGCCGCCGCCATTGTCTGTCATCGCGTCGTAGAGGGCGTTACCATCTCCGACGACCATCTTCTGGATCGACTCGTCCGCACGCGCGGATTTGGCGATGGCATTGATCCCGACGCCCGACTGCGCCTCCATGTCGGACCAGTCTTGCGCCCCGACCTTCGCGATGCCCGGCGCCCAGAGCTTAAGGGCTTCTTGTGCATGCGCCATGGTGCCGAAACCACTGGCGGCGGTCGCAGCGCCCATCAGGGCAATAAATTGACGACGATTGAATTCAGCTTGATTCACGGCATGTCTCTCCTGTTGGTCCGACCCGGTAAAGGCGGAGTGTTTGCTGCCCGGCTTGGACGCCGAATTTATCTACAGTATTGCCGCCAATTCCCGATCAGCGGAGCCGACGCTTTGAAATACTGTGATGCAGTTGCAAGAATTATGTCGACAAAAATTAATTTTTGCAAAAACAATTTTGCACCGCCGCTTATATTCGATAAATTACTATTATAAACATGTGTTTGTGCAATTTATTAGCCCGAAAATCCAAGCCTTTTGTTCAAAAAATGCTTGATCTTTGGGCGATATTGATCCCATTTAGGGAGGATTTCCGAACATTGTGTATGCAAATGACCCGCCAAACCCACGAAGTCGAATCAAAACTGATTGAAATCTGCCGCTCCCCCGTAGCGCCGGATTTGATCGGTCGCGCGGCGATTACGTTGCTTGACTGGCTCGGCTGCATCATTGCCGCGCGCCACACACCGGTAGCCAGATCCATGGAGCGGGTGCAGGGCGTCGCGGAAGGCCGCTTGTTGCAAGCCGCCCTTTCAACTCACCAATTTCCAGCACAGACATCCGCCCTGTCGTTCGGCACACTCGGAAATGTGCTTGAGATGGACGACCTGCACCGTGCCTCGATCCTGCATCCCGGCGATGCCGTGTGCGCGGCGGCACTTGCAACAGCGCTGCATGAAAAAAGCTCAGGCGCGGCGCTGCTGATGGCTGTTGTGCGCGGATACGAGGCCGCCGTGCGCATCGGCAAAGCGGCAGCGACCGGTGGTTATACACCATTCTACAATTCAGGGACCTGTGGCGTTTTCGGCGCTGCCGTAGCCGCCGCGGACCTCAAACAGCTGAGTGCGGAGGTCATGCTCGACGCAATGGGCCAGGCAGGCATGCAGGCCGCAGGCATCTGGCAGTGTCGACTTGAGCCGGGCTTCTCCAAGCAACTCGCATGCGCGCATGCCGCCCGTGCGGGTGTTTTTTCAGCCGAACTGGCCGCAGCAGGATTTGCGGGCGCCAAAGCGATCCTGACGGGAGATCTGGGCTTTTTTGCAAGCTACTATCCCAATGCAGACCAAAGCGCATTGACCACGCCGGATGACTGGGCGCTCACGCAGATGAGCTTCAAGCCTTTCGCAGCCTGTCGCCATACCCATCCGGCAATTTCCGCAGCGCTTGATCTGGGCTGGCAAGGCGCGCCCGACGAGGTGCAGCGGATCACAGTGAAAACCTATGGTGCAGCCCTGGATTTTTGCGATGCACCTGAACCCGGCACCTCAGATGCCGCACGATTCAGCTTGCAGCACGCGGTTGCCACAGCTCTGATACGAGGAGCGCCTTCCATCGCAGATTTCGAAGGCTCCGCGCTGGCCGACCCTGCGATACTGGCTGTGCGCAGGCTGGTTCAGCTTGAAAAAGACGCGCGATTGGATGCTGCCTTTCCCCAAGCTTACGGAGCAGCCGTTTGCCTGTCGCTTAAAAATGGAACGGTCTACGAAAAGGACTGCCCCGCTGCCTGGGGAGATCCCGAAAATCCGATGTCCCGTGCCGATCTGATTGCCAAATTTTGCGCTAATGCAGCTTATGGTGGCGTGGGAGCCGCTGCGGCGGACAGCGCGGTGAATGCGGTTCTTGGTCTGGCTGACGCACCTGATCTCTCGGATTTTCACGCCGCCTTCACCACCGCCCTTTCCCCTCAAACGGAGTTTGCCTAATGCACCTTAAACCCCCTGTGCCCTTCCATGAGCTTGATAACGACAGCGGATGGGAGCAAGTGCCAGGCGGCGCGCCGGGCGTCGAGCAGAAAATGCTGTCTGGCGCCTTGGATGAGGACCGCAAGATAGGTGTCCGGACCCGGCTGATCCGGTTTCAGCCCGGCACAATCGCGCCCCATATTTTTCTGCATGACTACTGGGAAGAGGTGTATCTGATCTCCGGCGAATTGGTGAACGGCTGCGATGCCGAAGGCGCCGGAGGGACGCATTATGCAGCGCCCTCCTATGCCTGCCGTCCGCCCGGCACGGAACATGGGCCCTTCACCTCTGCGGAAGGCTGCGTTTTTTTCGAAATACAGTATTATGTCGGTGGCCTTGATGGATCTTGATCTCACCGGAAAAAGTGCCCTGATCACCGGCGGCTCAAAAGGCATCGGCAGCGCCATCGCCAAGGCGCTACTGGCGGAAGGGGCGACGGTCACGCTCGTGGCGCGCGATGCTGCCCAGCTCAAGCAAACCCAAACTCACTTGCAACAGAGCGCCCCCGGCCGTGTCGCGACCGTCGTCGCGGATCTGGGGACAGATGCAGGGCGCATGGGGCTTCTGGATGCGATTGAAACGCCGGATATTCTCGTCAACAATGCTGGTGCCATTCGCGCGGGCCGTCTTGCCGATCTCACCATGCAGGACTGGCGGCACGACTGGGAACTCAAAGTGTTCGGCTACATCCACCTTTGCCAGTTCCTGATGCCGAAAATGGCCGAACGTGGCTCGGGCACGATCCTCAATATCATCGGGATGGCGGGCCGGGCGAACAGGGCCGCCTATATTTCAGGTTCTTCGGCCAATGCGGCCCTGATCGCGTTCACCCAAGCGATCGGCGCCGAGGCACAGCAAAACGGATTGCGCATTTTCGGCATTAATCCTTCGCCGACCCTGACCGACCGGATGACGCAATTCATGAAGCAAAAGGCCATAGACGAGTTGGGCGATGCCGACCGCTGGCAGGAGATGGTCGAACCCGGGCGCTTCCCCTATGGCCGCCCGGCGGATCCAAGCGAGGTCGCTGCTTTGGCCTGTATGCTGGTTTCGCCGCTGGTCGGATATCTCAACGGAACCGTGATCGACATGGACGGAGGCAGCCGATGGACCTGATCATGAACGGAGAGCACAGCTATGCGGGCGGGCACCTGCGTGTGCAGCGCACCGAAGGCGTAGTGGCGATCATCTTCGACAATCCCAAAAAGCTCAACGCGATGAACCTGTCGATGTGGCAGGCGCTCGGGGATGTCTGTAGCGCGCTGGCTGGGGATGAAACTGTCAGGGTGCTGACGTTGGAGGGAAGCGGCGAGAAGGCCTTTGTGGTCGGTGCCGATATCTCGGAATTTGGCGAGACACGCAGCGATGCAAGAAGCGCTGCCCTTTACGGTGCTGCGGTCGAAAGGGCCGAGCGTGCGCTCGAGGATATGCCCGTGCCCACGCTGGCCCTGCTGCGCGGATATTGCATCGGAGGCGGTTTCGGAATTGCGATGCGGTGCGATCTGAGACTGGCGCGCGACGATGCACGATTTGCGATCACTCCGGCAAAGCTGGGGCTCGGCTATGGCTTCGACGGTATTGCCTCACTGTTCCAACGACTAGGTCACGCAACAAGCGCGGATATGCTGTTTTCGGGCCGTAAACTGGGCGCGGACGAAGCATTGGCCAAAGGTGTGTGCGATTTCGTCTTTCCGGCCACCCAGTTCGAGGCTGAGAGTGCAGCCTATATCACGTGTCTTGCCAATAATGCGCCCCTCACGATCCGCGCGGCCAAGGCCGCTCTGCGCACGCTTGCTTTGCCAGACGCCCAGCAGGACCGAGGCGCTGTGGATGCACTCGTCGCCGCCTGTTTTGATAGCGCCGACTACGCCGAAGGCCAGCGCGCTTTTGCCGAAAAGCGCGCACCTGACTTCAAGGGGAAATAGAGATGAGTGCCGCCCTCATCGACGCCACGGTTGGCCGCAGCGAGCGGGTGTCAGACACCCTTGATCTGCGCCAAGCGCGGTTGATGCAGCTGACCCTCGATCAGTCGGCGACGCTGGAGAAAGGCGACCCGCTGCCGCCCTTCTGGCATTATCTTTATTTTAATCCGCAAATTCAGGCTTCCGATCTTGGGGCTGACGGCCACGAACGGTTGGGCAGGTTTATTCCTGATTTCGGCCTGCCCCGCCGAATGTGGGCGGGCGGAGAGGTCACTGTCGAAAAGCCCCTGCGCTTGGGCGAGGACGTTGAGAAAACCTCGACCATCCGCGCGATCGAGGAGAAAAGCGGCAGGACGGGCAGGCTTTGCTTCGTGACCGTCGATCATGATTTTTCGGTGGCAGGAGAGCATCGTCTGCGGGAAACGCAAAAAATTGTCTACCGCGAGGCGGCAGCACCAGGAGCGATGCCGCCACCCGCTACACCGGCGCCGGACGACGCGACATTTTCACAGACGGTCACCCCTGATCCCGTAATGCTTTTCCGCTATTCAGCTTTGATTTTCTATGGCCACCGTATTCACTACGACGCCGATTATACCCGCACGCAGGAAGGCTATCCCGGTCTGGTCGTGCACGGACCGCTTATCGCCACTCTGCTTGTCAGGCTGGGGCTAGAACGGCTTGGCACGCGGCGTTTGAAGTCTTTTGCTATTCGCGCGATGTCACCCCTGTTCGTCACGGCACCCTTCACGCTAGAGGGCCGCGACACTGAAGAGGGTGCTACCCTCTGGGCGCGCTCACCGGACGGGAATACAGCCATGACGGTCACGCTGCATGCAGCACGTTAAGTTTTCAGGAGAAGATCCCATGACAAACGGCCTCTATCAGATGCTGCTCGGACACCATGCTGCCAGCGACGCGCCTCTCCTGCATCTCCCGGACGGTACAACGCTGAGCTACGCCGGAATGGCGCAGCGTGTCGCGCAGATTTCGGGCATGCTGCGTGCGCAGGGACTGCGCAAAGGCGACAGGCTGGCGATGCAATGCCCCAAATCGCCCCAAGCGCTGGCGCTCTACCTTGCCTGCGTTCATTCAGGGGTGATCTTCCTGCCGCTCAACACCGCTTACACGCCTGATGAGATCGGCTATTTCGTCGAGGATGCGGCACCGAAGATCATCGTGACAGATCCAGCCGCCGAAGACGCATTGCTGCCAGTGGCGCAGCGCGCCAGCGCGCTCCTGCTGACACTGGGAGCCGACGAGCAAGGCAGTTTCGCTGAGGCAGTTGCCAATGCGACACCCCAAGCCGAAGCAGTCGCCTGCGGCGCGGACGATTTGGCTTGCTTTCTCTACACCTCCGGCACCACCGGCCGCTCCAAGGGGGCAATGCTGACCCAGCGCAATCTGATGTCGAACGCCCAGACGCTGGTAAAAACTTGGGCCTTCACCCGCGATGATGTGTTGCTGCATGCCCTGCCGATTTTTCATGCGCACGGCTTGTTCGTGGCATGCAACGTTACGATGGCAGTCGGCGGCGCGATGATATGGCTATCGGGTTTCGACGTCGGGGCGGTGCTTGACGCCATGCCGCGCGCGACCACGATGATGGGCGTGCCTACGTTCTATACCCGCCTGCTGGATGCAGACCGATTTACCCGCGATGTTGCCGGCCATATGCGGCTCTTCACATCGGGAAGTGCGCCGCTTCTGGCTGAAACGCACGCGCAGTTCAGCGCCCGCACAGGCCACGCCATCCTCGAGCGTTATGGCATGACCGAAACCGGAATGAACACGTCGAACCCCTACAACGGCGAGCGCCGCGCAGGTACGGTTGGCTTCCCCCTCGAGGGGGTCGAGGTTCGTATTATGGGAGAGAACGGCAAGGAGATAGCTCAGGGCGAGACCGGGCGGATCGAAGTGCGCGGACCCAACGTGTTTACGGGATACTGGAAAATGCCCGAGAAAACCGCAGCCGAGCTCCAGCAAAACGGCTTTTTCATCACCGGTGATCTTGGCCATATCGACGCGGATGGATACGTGACCATCGCGGGGCGCGACAAGGATCTGATCATTTCGGGCGGCTACAATATCTACCCCAAAGAGGTCGAATTGTTGCTCGATGCACAGCCCGGCGTTAAGGAAGCCGCCGTGATCGGCGCACCCCATGCAGATTTTGGCGAGGGTGTCGTGGCCGTGCTTGTGCAGCAAGGGAATGAGGCGCCAGATATAGAGGCGATCCAGCTGGAGGTGAGCGCCCGTCTGGCAAATTTTAAACGCCCCAAGAAGTATATCATCATCCCAGAACTGCCGCGAAATACGATGGGCAAGGTCCAGAAGAACATCCTGCGGGACACCTATGGCGATGTCTTCAGCGCGGCGGCCCACACGACAAAGCGCGCTCACAGTTGAGCGCGCTAGAGTGCGCCTGACAAGCGCTCTGCAAGATCGATAAGCGCATGCTCTGTCCCGCGTGGTCCCACAAGCTGGACCGAAACCGGAGGCTGTGCACCGGGTTTTGGGATCGCAATGGCGGGCAGATCCGTGATATTCGCCAGCACTGTAAAATCGGCCTGTCCTATGGGCGGCCGTGTGCCATGTGCAAAGGCAGGCGCTGCCACGGTTGGTAGCAACAGCACATGTTTGGTCCCCAACCGGGCAGTCAAACTCGCGCGCGCTAAGGCAAGACGGGTCTGCGCCGCCTTCAGCTTCTCCGGCGGCACCTTACGCCCGAAATCGATCAGTCTGGCAAGTCCGGCGCTAAGGCCTGCCTCTTGCCCGAGGCTGCGCACCGCCTCGACCTCGGTCAGCAAGAAAGCGTCGCTTCGCAATCCGGCAAAATCCGTCTCTTCAAGCTGCGCTGCGGGGCCGAAAATCTTGGCCAGCGCTGCGGATACTTCTCGGCAAAATTCAGCCACATCCGGGTGGCATGCGGACAAAGCTTCGTGCTCCGGCGCGATCCAACCCTCCATGGCAAGTGAGATATCGGGTGCCCCAGCCACGACGGTCAGCACAGATCTCAATAACTCCGGTGTCTTTGCAAAAAGACCCAGCGCATCAAGGCTGGGCGCAAGGGGAAAGACGCCTTCCATGCCCACCGTGCCTGCGCCCACCTTCAATCCGTAGACCCCGCAATACGCCGCCGGAATGCGCACAGACCCCATCGTATCACTACCAAAGGCCGCATCTACAGCGCCCGAAGCCACAGCGGCCGCGGAGCCCCCCGACGAACCACCGGCGCTATGCCCGGGGAAGGCCGGATTTTCGCAGCGCCCGAAATGCGGGTTATCGGTTGCGGCTCCCAAGGCCCCCTCATCCATGGCGAGCCGGCTCAGGAGCAGCGCACCTGCCGCGCGCAAGCTGGCGACGAGTGGCGCGTCATGCTGTGCAATATTCCCGGCGCGCGCACCGATACCCGCGGTCCAAGCTTGCCCCCACACACCTATGTTGGATTTGAGACCGATCACTTTTCCGCTCAGGGGGCCGACCACCGCCTGCTGGGCCTGATCCGCCGGCGCCGATGCGGTCCAATCCTCGCAGAAATTCACGTCCGAATTCAGCTTCGATATCTTATCGAAAGGATCGCTCACAGCACGCCTGCAGCCCGCGCGAGGGCGATCCGCTTTTGCATGCCAAGGATTACGGGCGCTTCGATCAGTTTGCCATCGATCACCACCAGACCGTCAGGCGCCGCCTCGAACGCCGCGATGATTGCCAGTGCATCCGCAATTTCAGCTTCAGAAGGGGTGAAGGCGGTGTTGATCGCAGCGAGATTTGAAGGATGGATCGCCGCCTTGCCGGTAAAGCCATTGGCAGCGGCATCATGGGCCATCCGCCCGACTTTGTCACTATTGCGAAAGTCTAACTCCGGCACGTCCAGCACATCACGGCCATGCGCGAGTGCGGCGTGGACGATGCGGGCGCGGGCCATACGCATGGTATCTGACCCCGGCTGCGCCCCAAGCGAAGCCGACAGATCCACGCCACCGAACATCAACGCCCGCAGGCGACCGGTCGCGCCAGCGATGCTTTCCACCGCAGAAAGCCCCTTTGCGGTCTCGACCAGCGCAATCAGGCAAGTTTCGCTGCCCAACTGATCCAGTATCGACGCAACAATTTGAAGTTCAGCCGCACTTTCGACTTTTGCCATCATCAAGGCGCCGCCTTGCGGCGCGGCATCGACCAAGCCTGCCAGATCGCGTGCACCGGCAGAACACGACAGCGCGTTAATCCGCACTGCGCGCAATGGCCCGGCTCCCTGTGGCGCCGCAAGAAACTCGAGCGCCGCAGGGCGCGACGAAGATTTTGCATCCGGCGGCACGGCATCTTCCAGATCTAGGCAGACACAATCCGCCCCCGATGCCAGTGCCTTTTCAAAGGCCTGCGGCCGGTTGGCCGGCGTAAAAAGAAGCGATCGCAGAACCGGAGCCATCCAGCTACTCCTTCGGACTCGATTGATGGGCAATATGCTCGACCACCCGCGCAGCCCCCGCCAACAGATGCGCCGACATGACGCTCGATGCCCATTCGGGGGCGCGGGCCTCGATAGCCTGAATGATCTCTTCGTGGTGGTTCAGACTGCGTTGCAGGTCCTTCTCCGAAAACATCGAATAGGTGCGCATGACCATGCTCACATCTAGCGCTGTCGTCATCAGCGCGGTCAATCGGGGGGAACGCGCGGCGGCCACGATGGTGCGGTGAAATTCCTCATTTGCGGCGGTGAGACGCTGGTAAGCGGCCTGATCGGGAGGTGGCGTATCTTTCTTCATCGCAGCGTGGATGCTCCGCAATTTGGCGATATCCTCCTCCGTCGCGAGCCTTGCGGCGCGTTGCACCGAATAACACTCAACCAGCCTGCGTATCTCATATATTTGTTCGGCTTCATCCTCGGGAAAGTAGGCAACGCGGGTCGTATAGCCGCTTTGCCGCTCGATGAAACCTTCGAGCGTGAGGCGCCCTATCGCTTCGCGTATCGGTGTGCGCGATAGGCCCAGGTCCTCCGACAAGCGCGTTTCCGTGAGACGTTCCCCTTCCTTAAGAGCACCTGTCAGTATATCATTACGAATGATGTGGTAGGCGTGTTCTGTCGCGTTCATTTTGGAGTGTGGAGATCTTTGCATTCTATGGCCTTCGCTCAGCTCCCCTTCATTTTGCATACAAATCAAATTCACTGCCAGAGCAAAAGGCGATAAAGGACTTTAATCGACCCTAACGCACTCGCTCCGGGCGTAATTCCGTGTACAATTTCCGGGGTTGGGAAAGTTTTTCAGGGCGTCCTGACTACAGGTCTCGGAGACTTTCATCATCTGTATCACGCAGCTGGCAAAATCAGACCCTGCACCTTTTTTCCACAAAGATCGCCAGGAGTGGCTGGCTTCGATGCATCTGCTGTTCCGCAGCATACACCGCTCACATTGCACCGGAATTTTCGGCAGCTGCATCAGCGCAAGAGAAATTTTAAATGGTTTCTTATGAGCGCAGTCAGCCGATAGATATCTTTCTCGAACAATCCTGCAAGCCTTCGATCGCCTCCCCGATCGGTACACTCGATCACCGCACCTTCCGGTCAGTCGCGTTTGGGGTGGCAGCCTGGCTCTTTCACGGAGCCTTTGCAGAAACTCGGCTCTGGGGCTGCACGCAGAGTTCCGCTATTGCGACAGGTTCTGAATGAACAAGAAAATTTCTGGTTTCTGCGCGTTGTTTCATCACCGAAAATAAATGCTGTTTTTGAATCAAAGGGAAAACCTCACCGAGCCTGCGATCAAGAATGCAACGAACCTGGATCGACCGACGCCAGATGCCGCATTGCAGATCGGTCGGAATTCTTGGTTGACGCCGATCTGTATTTTTCGTGTCGCACACTTAAGTCGTTCGGCAAAAGCCACGATCAACATGGACTGCATCTGGATCAATCGCGGTTCATCATTTAGGTTTCGAAATCATCGCAGTCTGACAAACACCAAGTGGCAAGCTCAAAGCCGGTACGCAGGACCATAAAATGTGCTCGCTCGTGCATCTAGCCACACACCGGCCACTCTGGATGATACGAAGGATCCATTTTGACGACCTAGGGCACCCATGAAGACCCGGACCTCTAATTGTCGATGGTGAAGGATTTTGCGGAGCAATCAGTGGCACGCCGCGCATTACCAACCGTTGGCCCGGGGGGGGCTCACTGCGGAGCGTCGCCAGACGGCTGTCCAGCGCGGCAGTATTCGAACGCCTTGAGCGGCGCCTGCTGATCTCACGAACCCTGCACGGTTGTGATGATCACTTCCGCTCGCGTTATCTTTTCAACCCTAGCGGCCTGCACAGTCATGCTCATGCCACTCCGCTTCTTTGAGGGCTTTTCCGAAAATACTTCCGGTTTAACCAAGAGAACCCCTCCGGTCCGAGGAATAAACACGGAACGCTTCCGGCATTGACGCCAGTGAAGGATTGGGAAATCCGCAGCCTCGATTTCAGCGCCTCAAAGGCTCAAATGAGAGAGCAGAATCGTAACCACGGATACATTTAACAGAGGAACTACATGCGTATTCGCCGGTATGGCGCTCCTTTTCGCGGCGTCCGTTAGGCCACAGGATCGAATGCTCTGCGCCACGAGTAGGGTAGAGATCGCGTTTGGTGCACGCGGGCGACGGTCTGGCCTTCGGACCCAACGCATAGTCACAAGTGCTGACGATGCCGTCGGTTGCGCAGCGGGTCGGGGTGGAGTTCCAGGTGCCATCCACGAAAGAGTAATGACGAGCTCCTTAAGCTGGTGCCGAGAGGACCGCGATATAATCTCTACGTCGACCCATAGCTCTATTTCGCCCGGCCACTGCGCTGGATACCGATGAGGTCTGCGATGCGGTGCGCAATTGATCAATACAGATGTGGCCAATCTTGGCACGGAAGCGACCAAGCAGATCCCCGTGAACGGTATCGAGAACGTGCAGGTTCTGTTTGGCGATTAATCCCCTCCCGTGAAAGATGGCCGTCCGTGCGCCGGGTCGAGCGGCCGAGCGCACTCCACATCATGACCACCCCCACCGACCGGCAGTGCGGTCTTGTCTCCGTGCTCTTCGCGGTGATGCTGTGTTTCGTCGGCGTCGCGCTTGCGTCGGGAGGCATCTTCAGCGTCTCGACCATGCCGATCTTTGTGGTACTGGAGGTTGTGGTGAAAACTCGGAGCCTGCCTACCCTGAATTCCATCATCACGTTGTTCCTCGGCCCTCAGTTCGTGTTGCCGCTACGCAAAAGTTCGCGCTGATCAACTGCAGCGCATCGGCGCTGCTGGACGATCCCATAACGGTTGCGCACGTTGCCCTTTTGCGCGTGAGCTGGCGATAAGTCCCAGCAAGGCCAGACACTAAGGTCCGCACTTCAAGCAGGGCTGCAGGAGGCGCACAGCCCTACGCCTCCAGCCGAGCGTAGACATCGCCTGAATTGGCGCCCTCGGGCAGCCGCGCGATGAACTTCTCCATCTCGACTGCGGAAATCCATTCTTCGCATTGCAATGCGTGATCCTCCCCGAGGCTCAGATTAAAACTGTATCGCCCAATCGCGGAAAGCCGTGCGATACAGGCATAGGCTACATCACGCTGGATGGTCGTAAACTCAAACGACAAAAGCGGCAGCGGTTTGCTCAACCCCGCCAGCACCTCCGCCTCGTGGCCCTCCACATCGATTTTGACAAAATCCGGCAGGCCGTAGCTCGCGACAAGCAGGTCGAGTGTTGTCACGCGGACGCTGATCTGCCCGTCCCAGACCTGCCCTTGCCAACTATCTGCCGATCGCGCCGCGGCAATCAGATCAGGCGACAGCGTGGAAATCGTCGGGTTGTCGCTGTTTACGAACATCTCGAAGTACCCCGGTGCCGCGCCTACGGCTTCGCTGCGCATAATTGCGCCGGGGGTGCGCCCGTGGATCAGGCGCAGGGCGCGGAAAACGCGCGGCTGAGGCTCAAGCGCCACGACACGTGCCCCGAGCCGCAAAAAACTGCCGGTCCGATCGCCCACATGCGCACCGATGTCAAACACCAAGGCGCCCTTCTTCACGAAATGGCCATTGAGTTGATCCATCCGCGCAGTACGAGCAGCATCGCGGTAATAGACGTCGAGCGACCTGCCGATGCCGCTTTGATTATGTCGCATCGAAAGGCTCCTGGACCAGCGGTGATGTTTTCTCCCGCGCAAGCAAGGGGACGGCGATGCCCGGCAAACTCGTTGCAAGAAAGACTAGACCAAACGCTACACTCGTCGCCAGACCCTCCGAAGATGTAGCGCCCATAACCGGAAAAAGCGCTGCCGCGGCTCCTTCACGCAGACCCCAGCCAGCAACAGAAATCGGCAGGATCATCGCAAAGAGGATCAGCGGGACCAGAGCCGCCATCGCCACGACCGACATGGCAATCCCGAGCGCCTGTGCACAGGCCACGAAAGCCGCGACGTTGCACAGCGCTGTGGCGAGGCTCAGCGCAGTTTGTTGGAGCCGCACCTCGGGAGCGCAAACAGCCCGGAAGAACGGCTCGGCCGCGCGGCGCAGAGCAGGCAGCGTCAGGGCAGCTATTCCAATGCTGATTGCGAGAGCCGTCCCGAGGCCCAGCGCACGCAAGAGCCAGACCGGCCATGCAAGATCAGAGGGAATGGCAAGTGCAAAAGCCAGACCACAGCCGAGGATTGCTACCAGACCCAGTTGTCCTGCAATCCGCTCGAACACCACCGCCTGCGCTGAAACCCGCAAACCCGCCTGCGCGCGCCATCTGACCGCGCGGCTCGCATCGCCCAGAACACCTCCCGGCAGGGTCTGATTGACCACCTGTGCAAGGTAGTATTCGCGCAGCGCAGACATCGCGGGTATGGCCAACCCGAGCTGCGCCGCCGTCACACGCCAACGCTGCGCGGACAGAACGGTCTGGACCGTGAGTACCAGGACCGCCACCGCCAGCCAGCGCAGATCGGCGGACCGCAGATGCTCGAGCGCCGCGCGCCCGTCCGCCGCGCGCCAGAGGAGGACCGCAAGCACAATCAGCACGACGATCTGTACTGTGCGCCATAGCATCGCAGAAAGGCCCCCCATTAATCGTCGGCCATGACGGCGATCCGCGACGAGTAGGCATCGAGAAAAATATCACGCACCTTGTCCATCGGGATCGGAACCGTATCGGCGCCGGGCAGCAATCCCGGATCCGGCGCAATCTGCGAGAGCGCCTGAACGAGTCGTTGAGGCCCGATTACATGCACGGGCACATGGGCACGCCAATCAAGTGCTACGAATTCCGCTGCCTGATGGTCCCCCAAAACGACCATCAAGGGTGGATCGGCGGCATGTCTCAAGGCGTATTCGAAAACAGCACTAAGCGCGTAGTCGATCGCAAGGCTGTATTGCGCGCGAATACGGTCGCGATCACGCCAGACGACCTCCGGTGTATCCCCAGAGGTTGCAACGTCGTTGAAGACTTGCCCGTCGCCCAGCGCGTCCCAGGGCAGGATTTCCGGAACCGGCACCCAAGGCGCATGGGACGTGGCAAGCGCGACCTGAACGAAACGGTTTGCGTCCACGTCATGCCGCACCAGGCGGTCAAGCGCGGCAAGGGTGAACTGGTCCGGCATCGTGACCCAGTTGAACGGCAAGCCACGGTATCCAAGATCCTTCGCGGCGAGCACCTCGTCAAATCCCATCACTTCGGATTCGGGCCAATCAAGTGTGATCTGCGGCATGACGGCGGCAGTGCTAAAGCCGTTGTTGGCAGCATGGTGGAATAGCGTTTCGCGCCCACTCGCCAATGCTGCGCCGTACCGGACCTGATTATTGACCCAGAGCCCGTTCGCCAGCGTCGCGTGCGACAGCCAGCTTTGCCCGCCGCGCGTCGGTGCTTCCAGAAAACCCGATTGCATGGTCAGCCCGGCGGCGCTGAGCTGAGCCTCATACCGCGCCATCGTTTCACGGTGCACATTCGCATAAAGCGGCGTGTCGTGACTCGTTCGCCCGTAGCTCTCGACAAAAATCACCAGAACATCACGGTCGATCTGGTCCAAAAGATCGCGCGCATCCGTAAACGGATCTTGTTTCACCTCCTCCCGGAATGCTGCGATCTCCGCCACGGTACGGCGGACCAGCGAAACGCGCTCGGCCCCCACGCGCGCCGTAAATGCGGCGCCGGGCGATGGAAAAGGCAAGCGCCAAGTACCCATCGACTGCCCCACCTGCGCCACAACCAGCGCGCAGGCCACCGCAGCAGGCAGCGCGAAAAGCCTCGCGCCCGGCACCGAAAGACCCGCCCAAACCCGCATTGACCACCATAGAGCGGCTGCAATCGCAAAGATCGAAAGCACCGCGCCCAACACGGCAAGCCCCGCCAGAACCCCGCCCACAGCGCCAGCCAGCAGGCGTACGAAAGCATCGACCAGTAGCATGTCGGCCACCGGATTGAAGCCGCGCGACAGCGCGTTGAAACTTACAATATCGGCTGTCTTGAGCACCACGATCAGCGTGAGCGCAAACACCAGAGCCCCGCGAACCAGCCTGCCCATGCGTCCGTCACCAAGTGCGACCAGCGTCAGGATAATCGCTGGTAATTCAAGCGGAAACAGGCGCAGCGCGCCCCAAGTCATGGCGCCAGGATGGTTGGGCTGGATCAAAACCAAGAACAGCACCAACGTCGCGAGACCAAGGCGGAAAATCATGCGCGTGCGTGCCACAAAAAGCGGATATCCAGCGCGAAGGACCAGACCAGCGCCAGCGCCACGATACCCGCTGCCGAGTCTGTCAGGGGCCTGTCCGTCACCGGAACGAGGATTGCGATAAGGACTGCGATCTGCATCACACAGATGGCCTTGCGGCTGAAACGCTCGGGCAATTTCCCGCCCAACCAAGGCAGCGGGATTTGCGCCAGCCGGAACAGATAGAGAGGCAAACCAAGCAAGATGACCACTCCGCCCGCCTGACCACCACTATACGCCAGCAGCGCCAGCGTCAGGGCGAGCACCGCATCGACCTCCATATCGAAAGTAGCACCGAAATCGGAGACATGGCCAAAGCGACGCGCGAGCCAGCCGTCGATCCCATCGAGCGTAAGTGCAACTGACGCCACGGCAAATACAAGCCAAGGCTCTACATCCGGGGTGACAAGTGCCGATATCAGCGCCGATACCAGCATCAGACGAAACAGAGTTACCAGATTGCACAGCCCGATGGCCTCGTGTGGATAGCTGCGCAGCCCCCGTAACGAAAGTGTCACACCGGCACCGTAAAACAGCACTGCACCCCATGCGCCTGCGCCTGAAACGCTGCCCGACATCATGAAAACACCCCACAGCAGAAGGGGAACGAATGCAACGGCCGCCCCGATGAACTGCGCGACAGGAGGGCGCAGCGCCGTACGGTGTGTTGCTTTTTGCAAGGGAGAGGTTCTATTCATGAAGGGTAAGACATGCTCGGGTCGAGTGCCCGCGGGATGCGGCAACACAGTTAGCAGTATGACATAGTGAGGAAGATCGAAATGACAATTCCCTCCCAAACTTATAAACCACTCGCACGCTGGCTGCATTGGTCGATGGCGCTACTGGTGCTTGCAATGATCCCCGTGGGGTTTTTGATGGTCCGCGAGGGGCTGCCGCGTGGCTTGCAGAACAATCTTTTCATCTCGCACAAGAATTTGGGCGTGTTGTTGCTGGTCATGATCGTGATCCGGATCATCTACCGCCTGCGCACCCCGCCGCCCCCGAAACCCGCACATTTGCCTGCGTGGCAGAGGCAGGTGGCTACGCTTACCCACGTATTGCTCTACGCTTTGCTGTTCGTCATGCCGGTCGCAGGCTACGTGCGGGTTCGAGCGGGAGGCTTCCCGATCGAGGCACTCGATGCAATCGGTTTGCCCACGCTTGTGCCTAAGTCCGATGTCCTCGCGGGTATTGCAAAATCAGTACATTTTTATGGTGCATGGGCGATTGCCATTATCGTGGCGTTGCATATCGCGGCAGCGGTCCAGCACGCGGTGATCAAGCGTGATGGCGTCATGTCGCGGATGTGGCCGCGCTGAGCGTGACGCGGGCACAGATCGGTCGGTGATCGGATGCAGCGCGAATGCCCTCACCGTCGAGCGTCCGCGCCTCCACGACCCGGCCCGGTGCCGTGGTCAGGATGCGATCGAGCGGCAGGAGAGGTCTGCGCACGGGAAAGCTTCGCATCGCGGGCCCGACAAGGGTTTGACCGAACACCCGGTGCGAAAGTGCAAACCCACCCCAAGGCCGCCATTCGTTCAAATCACCGCACAAAATCGTCTGGCGCGTATCAAGCCGGGAGACAAGCTGTCCAAGTGTGCGCATCTGTACCACTCTCAAAGCTTGCGACAGCGAGAGGTGCGTTGCCACAAGTCTGAGTTTGATCCCCGCTTTTTGCGCGTCGACCACAACAGCGCCACGAGGACACAGCCCCGGCAGATCGACAAGGCGGATCGTCTCGACTGTGATCTCAGGCTGCAGGTAGATGATCACGCCGAGGAAGCCGTGGCTCTGGGCTGTGGAACGCAGGGTTCGCACGCTTTGCACATGGCGCAGGCCGGTTGCGGCTTCCACACCTGCGATGTCGAGCACACCTCTGTGCGGCGTTTCCTCCTCATCGGCCTCTTGCAGGATCAAGGTATCCGTACCCGCTTGCCAGACTTCTCGCTGCAACGTGTCGAGTATCCGTGCGGGATTCACTAGGCCATCGCTGCCGCGCCCCCGATGAATGTTCCAGCTGATGCAGGAGAGATGTGCCGTCATTTGCCAGAGCACACTGCAGGCGTCCAAACTGTGACCTTTGCTCTAACCGGCATCTCGCTTTCCTCGCTCTGTTTCACCGCTTTCAGATACAGCGGCTGAACGACGGGTCAAGGCATGGGCCAGCGCCCGCTAGACCAGCGAAGCGCCGCTGCGCAGCAACTAGTTTGCTACCCGAGCTTGACCAAATGCAAATCCATCTCATGTTAGCACCTCACAACTAGTGAATTGGAATACAACATGTACGCTGTCGAAGTTCGGGACCATGTGATGATCGCACATTCCCTGCCCTCCCCCGTTTTTGGTCCTGCACAGGGTATGCATGGTGCCACCTTTGTCGTGGATGCCGCATTCTACACGGCAGATCTCGATGAAAACGGCTTGGTCGTGGATATGGGGCTCGCGACGGAGGCTCTGGCAGCCGCACTCGCTCCGCTGCGCTACTGCAATCTCGATGAAGTGCCTCAGTTCAAGGGCAAGATCACCACAACCGAATTCCTGTGTGGTCACATTTGGTCCCAGTTGCGTGACGTGGCAAAGACGACCGGCTTGGGCGACAATGGTCGCCTGTGCAAAATACGCGTGATGCTGCACGAAAGCCATGTTGCGCGCGGCTGGTACGAGGCAGACATCTAACGTGGCGTTTTCTGCTGATTGGCTAGCCCTGCGCGAACCCGCTGACCTCGCTGCGCGAGATGCGGACTTGTTAACCCAAGCAGCGGCTTTGGTGGACGAGGGCGGTATTGTACTCGATCTTGGAAGCGGCACGGGCTCCACAGCGCGCGCCTTCCGCGCCTGCGGCCGCGAACAGCTGCTCTGGCGGTTTTTCGACAATGATCCTAAACTCCTGGACATCGCCGGGAGCCAGTTTGCGCAAGCGGAGCTTGTTGTCGGAAATCTGGCAGATGTTGATGCGTTGATGCTCGACGGCGTCGCACTCGTGACCGCCTCCGCCTTGCTCGATCTGATGCCGCGCGATTGGGTCACCGCCCTCGGCAAGCGTTTGCGGCAGGAGGGGATCCCGTTCTATGCGGCGCTTAGCTACGATGGAGAGATGACCTGGACCCCACCTCTGCCGCAAGACAAGGCCGTGACGGCACATTTCAATCTGCATCAGTGCTCGGACAAAGGGATCGGCGGGGCCCTGGGACCAGAGTCCGGCGCTCAGAGTGCGGAAGTGCTGCGCGGGCTCGGGTTTGACGTGAAACTCGCCGACAGCCCATGGACGCTCGGCACGGACCAAGCGGCGCTGCATGCTGAATTGCTGGAAGGGATCGGTACCGCAGCCACCGAGGCGGGGCTGCCAGAGGGGACCGAATGGGCCAAGACACGCCGCGCGATGGTAAAAAACTCACAAGCTATGATCGGTCATACCGATCTGCTTGCCCTGCCATCCTGACATCCGCCACAGCAGCGCTATGTATAACACAACCTCGCGATGCGAGAAACCCGCAAGACCAAGATACCCAGAGCATGACCGGATGTGTGCACACACGGCGGTCCGGAGAGAAGAATGAACCTTGTCGATGTAACACCGAAAGTCTGGGACAGGATCTTGGCTGTGCGTCGCGATCAGGCTTGCTTGTGCTGTGGTGATTGGTCTGAGGGCGAACGGCAGGCGCTCGCACTCTACGGGGCCTTGGCGCAACCGCACGAGGCGCGGAGTGTCGTAGCCCAGATCGGGCAATCTCTCGACGGTCGGGTCGCCACGGTTTCGGGCGATGCCCAGGACGTGTCAGGCCCTGACGGTCTCGCTCATCTCCACCGAATGCGGGCATTGTCGGACGCAGTCGTGATCGGGGTCAAGACGGCGCTGCATGACAACCCGAGCCTGACGGTGCGCCTTGTGGACGGGACGAGCCCGGCACGCGTCGTGATCGACCCCGATGGGCGGCTTCCCAATGATGTGGGGCTGCTGGCCGATGACCGGGTGCGCCGAATAATCATTCAGGCTGTCGATAAGGAACGCCCCGCCGGTGTCGAGGTCGTACGCCTGCCACGCGGCGAATGGATTGCCCCGCGCGATATTGTGCGCGCGCTTCGGGATCTCGGGCTCAACCGATTGCTTATCGAGGGCGGCGGCGTCACGATCGCCCAATTTTTGGAGGCCGATCTGCTCACCCGGCTGCATGTCGCGATTGCTCCACTGTTGATCGGAGCGGGTCCACAGGGCCTGACGACCTCGCCTGTGGCGACACTGGCGCAAGCGCGGCGCCCCGTTACGTCAAGTTATGCGTTGGGCTCGGATGTCGTTTTCGACTGCACGCTCTCTGCCCACACCGCCCCCCTTGTCTCCTGCCAGAATATGGGCGCCTGATGGCCACCCAGCGCTCCGTTTCATCCCGAGGACCAGACACATGCCGACATCCCTAGGTGCCCTCGCACCCACATCCCGAGAAAACATTTCGCGGGCAATCACGGATCTGAGAACCGGCTTACCCTGTCTGGTGAAAGCGAAAGGACGCCGTTGCATCATTGCGGCGGTGGAGACGCTTTGCGCCGAGCGCTTGGACGCTTTGGAAGATTTCTTCGGTGTGCCCGAGCTGGTCTTGACCGACAGGCGGGCCCGCGCGGTGCTGCGGCCCGCCGCTTCCGCCGATCTGGCCACCGGGCCTGTGCGCATCCGACCACCGGAAGGCGCGGATACCAAATGGTTCCGCACACAGGCTGATCCCGCAACGGATCACAGATCCGACATGCGCGGCCCTTTGCATCTTTTGCGCGGTGGTGACGGGAGATTGCACAGCTTTGCCATAAATCTGGTGAAGTCGGCGGAACTGCTGCCCGCGGTCGTTCTGTTCGATCTCCCTGCGGGAGCTGAATTGCCGGAAGGGTTAAATCTATGCCATATCGATGCCGTGTTGGGCCAAGTGGAGCTGATGGCGACCCCAAGGCTCTTCCCAGTCGCAGCGGCCCGGCTTCCGATCCAAACATCGGAAAGTGGCCGTCTGCATGTGTTTCGCGAGCCGGGCGGCCAGCGTGAGCATTACGCCTTTGAAGTCGGAACACCGGATCTCACACAACCCGTGCTGGCCCGGCTTCACTCGGCATGCTTCACGGGCGATGTCTTGGGCAGCTTGAAATGCGATTGTGGCCCGCAACTGCACGCAGCCTTGGCGCAGATGGGCGCGGAAGGGTCAGGCATTTTGCTCTATCTCAATCAAGAGGGGCGCGGCATTGGCCTCGCCAACAAAATGCGAGTCTATGATCTGCAGGCGCAGGGGTCAGACACGGTTGAGGCAAATCACACGCTTGGTTTCGAGGATGATGAACGGGACTTTCGTACAGCCGCTGTGATGTTGCGCACACTTGGCGTCTCGGCGGTCCGGCTGCTCACAAACAATCCTGCCAAAGTTCGCGTGTTTGAAGCGCTCGGGATCGAGATTACGGAGCAGTTGCCACTGCGGGTCGGCAAGAATGTCCACAACAGCCATTACCTCGCGACCAAAGCCCGCAAATCGGGCCACGCTCTATGACCAATGAGGGACACACGCAGGCGCTCTGGATCATCGGTGAGCGTAAGGCGGAAATCCGGCCGAATACATTCGATACGCCCGAGGGCGATCTGGTGATCAAGACCCTTTTCACCGGCATCAGCCGCGGAACCGAACGGCTTGTCTTCGAAGGCCGCGTGCCAGCGGGCGAGCATGAAACCATGCGCGCGCCCTTTCAGGAGGGCGACTTTTCCTTTCCGGTGAAATACGGCTACGCTTGCGTTGGGCAGATCGAAAACGGGGCGCGCGCGGGTGAGACGATCTTTGCACTCCATCCGCATCAGGCGCAGTTTTCACTCACATTTGCCGCCGCCGTCCCTGTACCGTCACAAGTGCCTGCCGGGCGTGCTGTTCTGGCCGCCAACATGGAGACCGCTCTCAACATCGTCTGGGATGCGGGAATTGCCGCCGGGGACCGCGTGGCGGTTGTCGGTTGTGGGGTGGTGGGCGCGCTGACGGGATATCTGGCGGCTCGGATCCCCGGAACGGAGGTCTGTCTGATTGATGTCGATCCATCGCGGGCGGGCCTTGCGGCTGCATTGGGCTGTGAATTTGCGGCGCCAGAGGGCGCACCGGACGAGGCGGATGTGGTGATCCACGCATCGGCCACCAGCGCAGGGCTTGCCACCGCGATAGCCCTTGCAGGAATGGAAGCCACGGTGGTCGAGGCGAGTTGGTACGGCACCGGCACGACCGAAGCCCCCCTCGGGGGGCGTTTTCATCAACGGCGATTGCGTATTGTCGCGTCGCAGGTCGGGCGAATTCCGGCAAATCATGCAGCGCGCTGGACCTACAGGCGCCGCCTGCAAACAGCGCTCGCACTACTGGCAGATCCCACCCTCGATATACTGATTTCAGGCGAAACGGCCTTCGCCGATCTCGCTGCGACCTATGGTCAGATCCTCGATGATCCTTCCACCCTGTGCCACCGCGTTCACTACGGGGCCTGAAGCAATGCACGAGAGCGACCTCCCGCTGCCCAAATCTGCATCGAACACGTTGCGGATTATGGCTCTGGCAGCGCATCAAGCGGGCGCGCTTCTTTTGGACGCATCTGCCAGCCGCCAGACCTTGGGAATCGCGCAAAAGACTGCCGGTGATTTCGTATCCGAAGCGGACCGCTCGGCGGAAGCACTCATTGCGGAGATCCTCGGCGACGCCTTTCCCGACTATGGCTGGCTCGGCGAGGAAACCGGGACAAGGCAGGGCACAGGTGACTTGCGCTGGATCATTGATCCGCTGGATGGTACCACGAATTTCCTCAAAGGATTACCTCACTGGGCAGTGTCCATCGCGCTGTGCGAGGGTGAGGAAACTCTTTGCGCATTGGTCTACGACCCTGCGAAAGGAGAAATGTTCACGGCAGAGCGCGGGTGCGGCGCGTTCCTCAACGGCGCCCGCCAGAGCGTGAGCAGCGGCATCCCGCTGGACGCAGCACTCTTTGCAACAGGTGTTCCGGCAGGCGGGCGGATCACGCATCTGCCGGATTGTCTGGATGATCTGGAGCGGTTGATGCCCAAAACCGCCGGAATAAGACGCTGGGGCGCCGCAGCGCTGGATCTGGCCTATGTCGCTGCGGGGCGGTTGGAGGGCTATTGGGAGCGCAATCTGGGTGCCTGGGATGTGGCGGCGGGAATGCTGCTGGTCGCGGAGGCGGGCGGGAGTGTAAAGCCGCTTTGGCCGGGGCGCAGCGTTTTATCGTCAGGGTCCTTCATTGCCGCAAACAGTGATCTGGGGCCTGACCTTGCCTCGCTTATCGGAACACGGCAATGACGATGCGGCCCGATTTGCGAGAAATGGTATGACCACATCCATCGCCTTTGCCGTGCCCGGCGACATCGAGACGCTCACGGGCGGTTATCTCTACGATTTCAATTTAATGAAGGCCCTCTCCGCTTCGGGGCTGACGGTGCGGCACATGGCTTGGGGAGCTAGTTTTCCGCAGCCGACTGCGCAGGATGCATGCGACGCGCTCGCCCAGTTGCAGAGCCTTCCCCGCGACCTGCCCGCCGTGGTCGACGGGCTCGCGTTCGGCGCGCTTGAAACCGAAGGCTTGCAGCGCGTAAGCGCTCCTCTCTACGCTCTGGTGCATCATCCGCTTGCGCTCGAGCCAGGGTTGGATCCGGCGCTGGCGCGCAATATGGCCGAGCGCGAGAAGGCAAATCTGGAGATTGCGCGACATATCTTCGTCACCAGCCCACATACGGGCGGCATTTTGCGCGCGCACTACGGCGTCGCTCCAGATAAGATTACGATCATACTGCCCGGCTTCGATGCGCAGGCCCGGACCGACACATTGAAAGACGATCCACCGCTTATCCTGAGCGTGGGCATCTTGGCACAGCGCAAGGGCCACGACGTCCTGCTGCGCGCGTTGGCGCAGATCAAGGATCTCGCATGGCAGGCCGATATCGTGGGACGAGATCACGAGACGGGGATGACGGCCCGACTTTCTGCGTTGATTGAGGAGCTAGGCCTAACCGGGCGGGCCCGACTATCCGGCGAGATCAGCCAGGAAGCGCTCGTGGCACGCTACCGCAGAGCGAGCTTGTTCGCGCTGGCGACGCGCTACGAAGGCTACGGCATCGTGTTCGGGGAGGCTATGGGCCACGGCCTGCCTATCGTCTCGACCCGCGCAGGCGCAGTTCCGGAGACCGTCGCGCCTCAGGCGGGATTGCTGGTTGAGGCCGATGATGTGGATGCCTTTGCTGCCGCCTTACGCCGGATGCTCACCGATACGGCTCTGCGCAACGCCTGCGCTGACGCCAGCCTGCGTGCCGGAGAAGCTTTGTCTGGCTGGCCAGAAGCCGCGCGCGTGTTACGGAGCCAGCTTGGGTGATGCAGGCGGTTCTGCGCGGCGCGCCTTAAGCATCGACAGCCCCCTGCGCCCAATATAGCAGCGGCTCTGCCCGGGCAGTGCCCAATACCGAAGCCGCCTGTTGCATTTCAAATCGGCCTCATGATTAATTGATGCAGCTCCTGTTCCGGAGCGTCACACAGGCGGACGCATCGATGACCACACGGCCCCAGCATTTTAAAAGCCTGACCGAAATCAGCAGCATGATCCGGAAAGGCCATTTGACATCCCTGGAGCTGACGGAGGTGATGCTGGCGCGCATCGAGGCTGTGGATCCGCAGCTACACAGCTACAGCCATATCTGCGCCGGTCGCGCGCTGGCACAGGCGCGCGCTGCAGACGCGGACATGGCCAACGGTCTTTCGCGCGGCGCGCTGCACGGCGTGCCGATCGCGGTCAAGGATCTGTGTTACACCACATACGCGCCGACCCGCGCAGGCACCACGATCCACAAGGATTTCATGGCGCCCTACAACGCGACAGTCGTTGACCGGCTGGAAATGGCGGGCGCAGTCATCCTTGGCAAATTGTCGATGACCGAAGGCGCCTATACCGGCCATCACCCCAGCATCCCGGCGCCTCTCAATCCCTGGAGTGTCGCGCATTGGGTCGGTTCCTCGTCGAGCGGTTCGGGGTCGGCGACTGCGGCAGGTCTGTGCTTCGCCTCGCTGGGCAGCGATACCGGAGGCTCGATCCGGTATCCCTGTGCGGCTGCCGGGCTCACGGGGATCAAGCCAACCTGGGGCCGGGTGAGCCGCCACGGTGTTTTCGCACTGGCCGATACGCTTGATCACATCGGACCGATGGCGCGCTCGGCGGCAGATTGTGCAGCTATATTGCAGGCCATCGCGGGCTGGGACGTGAACGACCCCACTTCGCTCGATGTGCCGGTGCCAAAGTATTCTGCCGAGATCGGCGCAGGCGTGCGTGATATGCGTGTCGGGATTGACCGGGCCTATTGCTTTGACGGGGTCGATCCGCAGGTTGCAGCGGCGCTCGAAGACGCGATCAGGGTTTTCGAGGATCTGGGCGCGCGTATCGTCGATGTGACCCTACCACCATATGAAGATCTCGTCTCGAGATGGATCGCGATGTGCGCCATCGAGACCGCCGTGGCCCACAGCGAGACATATCCCGCCAGGGCGGATGAATACGGCGCCGACCTCGCACAGTTGATCGACGAGGGACATGCGACGACCGGGATGCAGGCCGCGCAGGGGCAGCACTTGCGGGTGGCGTTCACGAACGCGCTCGCCGCGATGCTCGGCTCCGTCGATTGCATGATCTGTCCCACCATGACCACACGGACACCGCGCCTGTCGGACATGGACGATTATGGCAGTGATCCCGAAGTCCTGTTGTCGATCATGCGGTATACTGCACCATTCGATTTCTCCGGTAGCCCAACGATCACGCTGCCCAACGGATTGGATACGGACGGGATGCCTCTGAGCATGCAGCTTGTCGGCCAGCATCTGAGCGAGGCGACAATCATCCGCGCAGCAGCTGCCTACCAGAGCATCACCGATTGGCACCGCCGCCAGCCGGACATAGACTGACCAAGAACCGCAGGACAAGGAGACCGACATGGGATGGACCGAACACTCGATCATGGGCCGCAACGCCGTGGCGCAGGGTAAGCCGGGCGCGAAGCACCGGCTGAGCGAAGAGGATCAGGGCGAATTCCACTACGTCTACGGCCCCTACGCCGAGCCCGTGATGCGCATCGCACCCGGCGATGTGGTCGAGGTGGAAACCCTTGACGCCTTCGGTGGCGCGATCAAGACAGAAGCGGACCTGCCATCCAAGGTCCTCAACATGCCGTTCGTGAACCCGCAAAACGGCCCTATCGCAGTCGAGGGCGCGGAGAAGGGCGACGTATTGGCCGTTCATATCCACTCGTTGCTGCCGCGCGGGCCGCAACCTGTGGGCACGACCGCGTTGATCCCGGGCTTCGGGGCGCTGGTGGCGGACATGAATATGTTGCTGAACGCGCCCATGGCGGAGCGCGTGAAAAAAATGGAAGTCACACCCGAGGGCGGGGTTAAATTCTCCGACCGCGTCACCCTGCCCTACGAGCCTTTTGTGGGCACGATGGGTGTGAGCCCCGAAATCGAAGCCGTGAGTTCGCTTCAGCCAGACTATTGGGGCGGCAATATGGATTGCCCCGACGTGGCGCCCGGTGCGGTGATCTATTTCCCCGTCCAGCGCAAAGATGCGCATTTCTTCATCGGCGATTGCCACGGCCGCCAAGGCGATGGCGAACTGTGCGGGGTCGCGGTCGAAATCCCTGCGACCGTGACCGTGCAGATCGACCTGATCAAAGGCTGGTCGATCCCCGGCGTGCGGATCGAGACGGAAGAGTTCATCATGTCGTTGGGCAGCGCGCGCCCGATGGAAGATGCCGCCCGCATGGCCTACCGCGATCTGGTGCGCTGGCTGGTGGAGGATTACGGTTTTGAGGAGTCAGAGGCCTATTTCCTCGCCACACAGGCGGGAAAAATGCGCGTAGGGAACATGGTCGATCCGAAATACACACTCGGGGCATCCATCCTCAAGAAATACATCGAACAATAAGGGGTAGAATATGGATCTGGGTCTCAAAGGGCTGAACGTTCTGATAACGGGTGGCACCAAAGGCATCGGCCGCCATTGCGCCGAGATATTCGCCCAGGAGGGCGCGAACGTGGCCATCTGCGCGCGCGACAGCGCCGGGGTGACCGACACGATCGAGGTATTGAAGAGCCATGGCGTGAACGCCATCGGTCGCGGTGTAGATGTAGCTGACAAACACGCGCTGAAATCATGGGTCATGGATTCAGCTGCGGCTCTCGGCGGGATCGACATGGTGGTGGCAAATGTCTCCGCCCTTGCCGTGGGCGACGATGAGGCAGCTTGGGAGGCGGGATTTGGCGTCGATATGATGCACTCCGTACGGCTCGTGAACGCCGCGATGCCATTTCTGGAGAAATCGAAGGCGGCCTCGATCACGCTCGTCTCCTCCGTCTCGGGGCGCGAGATTGACTTTACCGGCCCCGCCTACGGCGCGTTCAAGGCCGCCTTGGTGCATTACGCCCAAGGGCAGGCGATGAAGCTCGCGCCCAAGGGCATCCGCGCCAATACCGTATCACCGGGCAATACCTATTTTGCAGGCGGCATCTGGGAGAACATCGAGCAGAACAATGCGGAGTTGTTCAGCGAAGCACTCGGCATGAACCCTATGGGCCGCATGGCCGCCCCCGAAGAGATCGCGCGCGGCGTGGTGTTTCTGGCGAGCCCTGCATCGAGCTTCACCTCCGGCACGAATCTGGTGATCGACGGGGCGCTCACGAAGGGCGTGCAGCTTTAGGGTTCTATCAATCCCATATCTTTGCACATTTCCGCCCGCATCTTGAATTTCTGCGGCTTGCCCGTCGCGGTGAGCGGCAGGTCGCGGACAAAGCGTATGTGGCGCGGCACCTTGAAGCGTGCGATCCGGTCCTTGCACCAATCAATGAGCGTGCCTGCGTCCAGCGCCGCGCCGGGGCGCACAATGATCCACGCCGCGACCTCCTCGCCCAGCCGCGTATCGGGGATACCGAAAACTTGTGCCTGTAAGATATCGGGGTGGTCGAGCAACAGCGCCTCGATCTCGGCAGGATAGATGTTCTCGCCGCCCCGGATCAGCATATCACCGACGCGGCCAGTGATCTGGCAATATCCCTGCGTATCGATCGTCGCCAGATCGCCAGTGTGCATCCAACCGTCCCGGATCACGTCAGCGGTGGCCTCTGGATCGTTCCAGTAGCCTTTCATCACCAGATAGCCGCGAGTGAGCAACTGGCCCTGCTCACCCACGGGGAGCGTCTGACCATCCTCGCCGATCACGCGGCATTCCACATGCGGCTGGATCCGCCCCACTGTCGCAACCCGGCGCGCGGGGGGATCATCGGTGGCTGACTGGAACGACACCGGGCTCGTCTCCGTCATGCCGTAAGCGATGGTGATCTCGCTGCAATGCATGTCATGCATCACGCGCTGCATCAGGGGCGCGGGACAGATCGCACCGGCCATGATGCCCGTGCGCAAACTGCGCAGATCGAAATTGCCGAAATCAGCGTGATCCAGCATCGCTGCAAACATGGTGGGCACGCCGTGCAGCGCGGTGCAGCGCTCATCCTCCACCGCCCGGAGCGTCGCCAGCGGATCGAAGCCCGCACCGGGGAAAACCATCTTTGCGCCGTAGGCCACCGCCGCAAGCGTGCCGAGCACCATCCCAAAGCAATGATAAAGCGGCACGGGAATACACAGTGCATCCTGCGGCGTCAGCCGCATCGCACGGGCGCAGGAAATTGCGTTGTTGATGATGCTGCGGTGGCTCAGCGTCGCACCTTTGGGGCGGCCGGTGGTGCCGGAGGTGAACTGGATGTTGATCGCATCGTCCGGAAACAGCCCCGCTGTAATCCCATCGAGCCGCGATTTGGGTGCCGCGCCGCCGCGCGCCATCACTTCATCGAATGACAGCGCGCCCGCTATGGGATCAGGCCCCAGCTGCACGATGCGCCGCAGATCCGGCAGTCGGGATGCGCGCAGATCGCCCGGCCGCGCGGTGGCAAGCTCAGGCGCCAGGCTGTGCAGCTTGTCGAGGTAATCGGAGCCGTGATGCTCAGTGGCGGTGATCAGCGTGCTGACACCGGCGTGGCAAAGGGCGTATTCCAGCTCGGCCGTTTGGTAGGACGGATTTATGTTCACCAAGATCGCACCGATCCGCGCGTTGGCGAACTGCGCCAGCACCCACTCGGGCCGGTTGGGCGACCAGATGCCTACCCGGTCTCCTTTGTAGACACCGATGGACAGGAGCCCCGCCGCGAACCTGTCGACCCTTCGGAGCAGATCATCGTAGCTCCACCGCTCTCCGGTTTCGCAAAAAACAGCCGCGGTGTGCGATCCGTAACGCTGCCGCACCTGTGCCGTGAAGCCGGGGATCGTCGCGTCGATCAAGGGGCGCTCGGTGCTGCCGCGGACATGTGACAGCCCGCCGATGGGGTGTGTCATCGCAGCACTACATCCCGCGCCAATCGCCCGCCTGCTCGAACGCGGAGGCGGCCCGGTAGATCGTGCTTTCATCGTAGCGTCGGCCGATGATCTGCAGCCCTACGGGTAAGCCGTCGGACATGCCGCAGGGGATGGACATGGCAGGATGGCCTGTCACATCGAAGGGCGCAGTGTTTCCGAGCATCTCGAAGGCGCGGTGGCACCACAACTCCAGCGAGGCATCGGCTGGAGGAATGGGCTGCGCCTTCATCGGCGTGGTGGGCGTCAGCAGCAGGTCGTAGGAGGCGAATACCTTGTTGAACTCATCGCGCAGCTGCCGCGACAGGTTCTGCGCCTTGGCGTAATAGCGCCCGCGCGTGTGTTTGAGATGATACTGCCCCACCAGCATCGAGATCTTTAGGGTATCGCTCAGCTCATCTGCGCGGGTACGCCAGTTAGAATGGTATTCTTGCAACGACGTCGTATAGAGCCCCTCCCAGCCGGTGCCCATCCCGTTGCCCAGCATCATCTGCTGGGTGAGGCCTTCAAGCGCGATGGGGGTCCAGATCGCCGTGCCGTGATTGTGCCATGGCACGGATATCTCGTCCACGGTCGCCCCCAGACGACGCAGGGTTTCGGCGGCAGCACGGACTTTGTCGTTCACATCATCTTCGCCGCCCGCCTGCCCGTATCCTTCCTTGATCACACCGATACGCAGCCCCGACACCCCGCGTCCGACGGCGGCGGTATAACGGTCCGTCTGCACATCGTACTGGCGTGGATCGAGGCCATCGGCGCCCGCGAGCACTTCGAGCATCAGGGCATTGTCCATCACATTAGTGGTCATCGGCCCCACGTGGTCGATCGTCGTCTCGATCGGCATCACGCCGGAGTAAGGCACCAGACCATGCGTGGGCTTCATTCCGTAGCAGCCGCAGAAAGACGCGGGCATCCGGATCGAGCCACCCTGATCACCACCGATGGCCAACTCGATCTCCCCCGACCCGACGAGTGCGCCGGAGCCGGATGAAGATCCGCCCGCCGAATACCCGTGCTTATGCGGGTTGTGGACCGGTCCGGTAGCGTTGGTGTGAGAACCACCCGAGAGGCAGAAATACTCGCAATGCGCCTTGCCCGCGATGGTGGCACCTGCATCCAGAAGGCGCGTCACGATGGTGGCATCCAGATCAGGTGTATACCCCTTGAGCGTCGACGCCCCGTTCATCATTGGCACGCCCGCGAGGCAGACGTTATCCTTGAGAGCGACCTTGCGCCCCAGCAGTGGACCGCGCGGGGCGCCCTTGATCTCGGTCTTGATGTACCACGCGTTCATCGGGTTTTCCTCCGCCGTGGGGCGGCTGCCGGACGTGCGCGGATAGAGAACGGGAGGCAGATAATCGGGCAAGCTGTCGACCACATCGTACGCGTCGAGCGTCCCTTGCATGACGTCGATGAACTCCTGCACGCGAGCATCAGACATGCTCATGCCCAATTCGGTCACCACGTCTTTCATCTGGTTCAGGGTGGGGCGCTGGACGGTCATATAAGACATCCTTTCGGTCAGGGATGGGACGCTGGACGGAGCCTGCGCCGGGGTGTGGTTCGCTGCCGTGGCAGGTACGGCGGTCTTGGCCGGTAGCGCTGGCGCCTTCGCGCCGCCGCCCGGCATGCCGAAGCCGGTGAATTCATCAATCAGCGCTGGATTGGCGGTCTCTGAGCCCGATACCTCGCCGATGATGGTGCCCTTCTGGATCAGGAGCACGCGGTCAGAGAGGGCAGTGATGAAATCAAGGCTCTGCTCTACCAGCACGATGGTAATGCCGGTTCGGCGGTTAAGATCCTTCAGCAGCTCAATGATCTCGTCGATGATCGAGGGCTGGATGCCTTCCGTCGGCTCATCGAGCAGGATCAGATCAGGCTCCGAGATCAGACAACGCGCGAGCGCCAGAAGCTGTTGCTCCCCGCCCGACAGCGCTCCACCATCGCGGCCAAGCAAACGCTCAAGGCGGGGGAAATCGGCCATCACGCGCTCGACAGCTTCCGCCTCATCGACGCCGTGTACGGCCACGCCCATTCGCAGATTGTCGAGTACGCTCAGCGTCGGAAAGATGCCGCGCCCCTGCGGGACATAGCCCATCCCGAGGCGCGCCCGGCCCGATGATTTGAGCCCGGTGATATCCTCGCCGTCAAACAACATCTGACCCGATTTCGCTGGCACGATCCCCATCAGCGTTTTCAGCAGTGTAGTCTTGCCCATGCCGTTGTGGCCCAGAACGCCGAGGATCTCGCCCTCAGTCACCTCCAGATTAATGCCGTGGAGCACCGGAACCCTGCCGTAGCTCGCGTGCAACCCTTGCACTTTCAGCAGCGCGCTCATGCCCGGTTGCCCAGATAGACTTCGCGCGCCCGCTTGTCCTTCGAGATCGCGTCCATCGTGTCTTCCATCAATACCCGGCCCTCGTGAAATACCGTGACCTGCTTGGAGATCATGCGGATGAACTGCATGTCATGCTCCACAACGATCAGGGCCGCCTGCGTGTTGATTTCCTTGATCAGATCGGCGGTGCGGGCGGTCTCGTCGTGGGTCATACCGGCCGCAGGCTCGTCGAGCAGCACAAGCCACGGCTCGGCCGCTACAACCATCCCAAGCTCGACCCATTGGCGCTGACCATGGGCCAGACGGCCCACCATCTCGCGCCGGATATCGCCCAACTGCAACCGTTCGATCGTTTCTGCCACGACGGCGCGTGCGCGTTTCGCAGCGTGCCAGCGGCGTGCGGAGAGCCAGATGTTTTCATCCACCGTAAGCCCGTCGAACACGTTGGGCACCTGAGTCTTGATGCCCACACCAAGGCTGGCAATCTCATGCGGCTCGAAGCCGGTGGTCTCACCATCACGGATGATGACCTTGCCCGCACTGGGCACAAGCTGGCCGGTCAGGCATTTGAAAAACGTAGATTTTCCCGCGCCGTTCGGGCCTATCAAGCAGCGCAGCTCCTTGTCGAAGAGCGTAAAATCCACCTGATCAACAGCACGTACCCCGCCGAAGTGCATGGCAAGGTTTTGTGTCTCGACGATGACGGGACGTTTATCGCGAACGGGCTTCATGCGTTCGATCCTTCGTCGCGCCGCATCGTGCGGCGGGCACGGCGGGACGCCTTGCGCGGCCTGCGCCGCCGCGCCACCCAGTCCGTGATCGTCGGTGCCACGCCTTTCGGCACCAGCAATACGAAAAATATCAGGATCACGCCCAGCACAAGGTTGTTGTTGAGCGTGGATTGTCCGCCCAGCGCGGACGTCAGATAGAAAAGCCCGAAGGTCGCGGCGATAGGCCCGATCAGCGTACCGCGACCGCCGACGATCACCCAGATGATCGTAAGCGCAGCATTATAGAGGTTGAATACATCCGGCGTGATCCGGCCCACGCCGTTGCAAAACAGCACTCCGCCGATGGCAGCAATGCCGGCCGAGATAGTGAAGATGCCAAGCTTGTAAAGGCGCGAGTCGTAGCCAAGAAGCTCCGCGCGCAATTCGTTCTCGCGGATGCCGACACAGACACGCCCGAAATGCGTATTCACCAGCCAGCCGCAGAAGACGTAGCACAGGATCAGCGCCGCCATCGCGACATAGAACACTTGTTCGGGAAACAGAAACGAGGACGTGTCCCAAGGGAGGTTGAGCGGCGGAGAAGTCACCCCGTTGAATCCGCCGATCTGTGCGATGCCGATCTTGAACTCTGGCCCAGAGGTGCGGCGGATTAACGAGAAGAAAATGAGCGTGACCGTAAGGGTGATCACGCCGAGATAGACATCGGAGACCCGGCCAAAAAATACGAAATATCCCAGGATGGCGGCAAAGGCGGAGGAGACCAGAATAGCCACTAGAATGGCCCAGGTCGAGCCGCCAAAGTTGATCGCGCCCATCGTATAGGCATAGGCGCCAAGGCCAAAGAACGCGACCTGCCCAAAGCACAGGATACCGCCGAACCCCCATACAAGTGCGAGGCTCAGCGCCAGCACGGCCAGGGCGATGGCAGTGGTGAGGTTGATAATCGTAAACAGTTGAAGGACGTAGGGCGCGCCAAACATGAACACCGTACCGATTAGCGCGAAAATGAGGACCGGACGCATGCCGGTGTTGCCACCGGTCACAGAGATTTACGGAAGAACCGCCCCGTGATCCCGCGCGGCATAAGCCGGAGCAGAATGATCGCCGCCACCAGCAGCGCCACTTCGCCCAATGTGGGGCCGGTGAGGAAAGAAAAGATACCGTTGATCCCGCCAAGCAGGATCGATCCCGCCGCCGTGCCCGCGAGGATTGCCGAGCCGCCTGAAATGACGGTGATGAAAGCTTTGGCAATATAGGTGGCCCCGATGGTCGGCAGCACGCCGGTCACGGGCGCCAGCAACCCGCCGGCAAGTCCCGTCACGGCAGCGCCCAACCCGAAAGTGATCATGTAAATCTTCGTCGTGGAGACGCCCAGCGCCGAGGACATCTCGGGATTTTGCATCGTACCACGCGCGACCAACCCGAGCTTCGTCAGCTTGAGCGTGGCAAAAACGGCAAGAAAAAGCACCAGCGTGACGCCGATCAGGAACAATTCATAGCCGGAGGCGGAATAATCTCCGATGCGGATGATGCCGAGAGGCGGAGAGATCGTGGTGGCCGTGGAGGCTCCGAAGATCGAGGTCACCAGACCGATCAGCAGAAGCGACAGACCCCATGTGGCCAGCAGCGTGTCGACCATGCGCCCGTAGAGCCAGCGGATAATCACCCGCTCGACGATGACCCCAATGACGCCCACGACCAACGGCGCAAGGATCAACATCGCAACCCAGATGTTAACGCCCGCATTCGTAGCGACCACCACAGTATAGCCGCCGAGCATCAGAAACTCCCCGTGCGCGAGATTGATCACGCGCATCATGCCGAAGATTATCGCCAGCCCGAGGCTGATGAGGGCGAGGTTCGCGATGCCGTAAACCAGCTGAAATGTAACGGCGACAAACAGATCCAAGGCGATCTCCTGCGGGTGGGGAAAAGAAGGTTTGGCCCGGCGCAAACCGGGCCAAAGGACTTACTCGATACCGGCTGCTGCCAGACCGTTTTCGAACAGGAAGGTCGACTGGTTCGGGTTCTCGTTGAGATCACACACGAGCTGCGTATCCGCCGGGGGCTGGTTCTCGAAGGACTCGACGATGCTCCATTCCTGATCCGCAAGCTCGCCAATGTAGACGTTCATGGAGCAGTGGTTGGTCTGTCCGTCAATCGTCACGGCGCCGGAGGGGCCTTCATAGCTCAGCCCCGACCGGAGCGCTTCGATCACTGGATCGCGGTCGGTAGTGCCTGCTTCTCTTACAGCCGCCGCCCAGAGCATCGCTCCCTCGTAGGAGCGGATCGCGAGTTCGTTCATCACTGGACGGTCGGCGCCCAGTTTGGCCTCCAGCCGCGACAGGAAATCCTTGTTGGCGGGCGTGTCTATGCCCTCGAAATAACCATAGGACGCCATGATGCCGTTACCTTCTTCCGCCGAAATCAGCTTTTGCTCGTTGCCGACGCCGAAGGTGGTCGAAGCGATCGGGATCTCGGAGAGCATGCCCGCCGCCGCATACTGACGGTAAAACGACACATGCGCGCCACCCACCAGTGCAGAGATGACCATATCGGGCTTTGCAGTCTGGATCTTGTTGATCGTCGGCCCGAAGTTCGTCACATCGAGTGGGAAAAACTCTACATCGAGCGTCTCGCCGCCATTCTCGGCCACAAAGCGTTGCATCCACTGCGCGGTGATCTGACCGTAGTTGTAATCGGCCGCGACGATATAAACCTTCTTGCCCCATTTGTTCATTGCGTGTGGCACGATTTTTGCGACCGTTTGCGCGGGCGTGGAGCCGGTGCAGAAGTTGTTGTAGTCACACACGCCACCCTCATACTGGGTGTTGTAGAAGTAGAGCGTTTTGAAGCGCGCGAGCGTGGGCCGGATCGCTTCGCGCGAAGCGGAGGTGATGCCTGCGTGGACCGTATCGGCCCGGTCACCTGCGGCGGCTTGCGTGGCGAACTGGGTGTAGAACTGGATAGTGGACTGCGCGTCGTACATTTTGAGCTCGACCTCGCGGCCCAGCAAGCCACCTGCGGCGTTGATGTCCTCGATCGCCATGCGTGTGGTCTCCGCCATCGGCGCTCCGTAAATATCAAGCCCGCCCGAAAGGTCGAGGATGGAGGCGAAAACGATGTTGTCGGATTGCGCACGTGCAATCGTCGCCGGAGCGGCAAGAGCCAGCGCCGACGAGCCCATAACGAAATGTCTGCGGGAAAGTGTCATGTGATGTCTCCTTGTTGGTGGTAAGTTTTTTAGTCTTTCGTTTTCGGGGTCGCGTCTTCGGAGGGCTGTGCTGGCTTGGGCTTGCCGCTCAAAGAGCCGGAGATGCCGCGCACGCCATCGCCGATGTTCATGCCCACTTCTTCACCCAGCTTTTGCACCGCAGGCAATTGCAGCGCCATGCTCAGCACGGAATCGACGACTTGATTGACGGTCGATTTGTCCGCGCCCTCACCACCTCCCGAGGCGCCCCCGCCAAAGCCTGTCATATGGTTGATACGGATACTCTCGATCTTCTCGGCTGGCTTCATCATCCGCTCGACCACCTGCGGCAGGGTGCGCAGCCGGTGCTCCTCGAGTTTCATCGCGATGATCTCAGAGCTGAGCGCGTTTTCCGCCGCAATCATGGCTGCCGTACCTTTCGCTTCGGCGAGCATCTTGTCGCGTTCGGCTTCCGATCGGTCATGAGTGGCCTTGGCCTGCGCCTGCGCCATGGAAATAATTGTGTCGGCTTCCGATTTCACTCGGGTATCGTCGACCTCTGCTTGCTCGGTGGCGCGTATCAGTGCCAACGCTTTTTCGCGCTCGGCGGCTGCCGTCTCCCGTATCGTGCGCACGCGCTCCTCGGCTTCCGCCTCGGTGCCACGGGCGGCAATCGCTTCAGCTTCGGCGCGGGCCTCCTCGCCGCGCTTTTGCGCCAGCGTGACCGTGTTCTCGGATTTCTTAAGCGCAGAGCTCAGCTCTGATTCGAGCGTCTGTCGGCGCACTTCTGTCTCGCGGGCGATCCGCGCGGCCTCACGACGTTTCTCGGATACCGCCTGTTCCTCCGCCGTCTCCGCCGCAGAACGGGACCGCGCGATTTCAATCTCGCGCTGCTGCGTGATCATCGCTTCCTCCTCTTCGCGGCTGATGGTGAGCTTGCGCTTAGTCGCGTCGAGTTGGCTCTGCCGGACCGACACATCCGCATCCGCTTCAATCACCGCGCGCTCCTTTTTGTTCACTGCGATAATTTCAGCCAACCGCCGCATCCCCAGCGCGTTGAAAGCATTGTTTTCGTCGAGCGCATGAAATGGCGTCTGGTCGATCCGGGTGAGCGACATTGACTCGAGCATCAGGCCGTTCTTGGCCAGATTGCCCTCTAGCATCTCGCTGACTTCCTTTGCATAGGCGGCGCGATTGTCCTGAAGATCGTCCATGGTGTAGCGCGCGGCGACAGAGAGCATCGCATCGACCAGCTTACCCTCGAGGATTTCCTCCATATCGGCGGCGCGGAAGGATTTTCCGGCGAGCGCCTGCGCGGCGGTGGCCACACCCTCGACCGTCGCTTCTACCCTCACGTAGAACTCGGCGGCGACATCCACCCGCAGGCGGTCTTTCGTGATGATAGAGGCGGGGCCGGTCCGCTCAATATCAAGCTTGGAGGTCCGCATGTTGACCTCAGCCACCTTGTGCAGAAACGGCAGCGCCAAACATCCACCGTCGAGAACCACTTTCTGGCCCCCCTGTCCCGTCCGGACCACGCTGATTTCGCGTGTGGCCTTGCGATAATAGCGGCTTAGAAACGCGATGATCAGGATGGCTGCGATAGCCAACAAAATCACAGTGACAAACCAAGCCATAGACTAGCCTCTCTTAAAATATGCGTATCGCTGCATCCCCCTTGGACGCGCGGCACAAAGCTTGCAGGCCTTTGTGACGCAGGCGATTGGGAAGACTAGAGATGTTGCAAAACTTCTGTCAAGCACTGTGACCCGATTAAAAAATGATGCTCAGGTTGTGCATAGCCTGCGGCTAATATTTCAACATTTCCGGAAAATGCGTTGTCGGCTGGAGGCGAAAAAACGGACTCCACCGCAGTTTCTTCCGTTGGCACTCGCACAGTTTGAAGCAGGTGCGCGGAGAATCGGCTCAAATATTGCGCACGTCTCCGCATTGAGACAATATGAGCACTTTGCTTTGCCCGCGCACGGCGGCCAACCGCATCTTCTTTAACGACAGTGCAAATTGCTGCCCTCAGAAATGGAAGCTCTTTGCGCTCCGGCGGGTCATAGTTTAGGCGTTATAAGGCAAGATCAAACAGCGGATTTAAATTTATCTTGACAGAAACAGGCGGCCCAAACATGTTTTTACACTAATGATATTTGGATGTTCTGCCGGGGTGCACGCCGCATTTGCATCGCTCCAAAATCAAGCCTTGAGCCCATAATTTCAACAGGAGAAATGTGATGAAAAGACTTCTTACCGCCCTGGCCTTGCTCGCTGCTGGTACAGTGCCCAGCTTGAGCCTCGCGCAGGAACAGAACTTTCGGGTGGGACTTATCACGCCTCCGGTACATGTCTGGAACAAGGAGGTGGATGCCATGGGCGTCACCCTTGGCGAGATGAGCGGCGGGCGCATGGGTATCACGGCTTTCCCTTCCGGACAGTTGGGCAATGAAGGCACCATGCTGCAACAACTTCAGACCGGCGCACTGGATATGGCATGGCTGACCACGGCGGGTCTTACTCTTCGCGTGCCGGACATGAGTGCGCTACACGCGCCTTTCCTGGTCACCAACATCGCCGATGCCGCAAAAGTCCTGCGCTCGGATGAAGCCCGCGAAATCCTCGACGCGCTCCCTGCGGCGACTGGAACGGTGGGTCTGTGTTATGCGATGACGGGAATGCGGCAGATCATGGCAAAAGATCCGATCACCTCTGCGGCTGATCTCGATGGCCTGCGCTTCCGCATCACCCCCGCCCCACCAATCCAGAATTTCTTCGAGATGTTTGGTGCGGCTCCGGCTCCGATGCCTTTGACGCAGGTCTATGACGCGCTGGCGAACGGCCAGATCGACGCGATTGATATGGACCACGAATCCATCCTGAACTTCGGGTATTTCGATCATGCCAAAAACATGCTGGTCACCAACCATCAGCTTTTCGGCATGGTAGCCCTTGTATCGGGCCGCGTTTGGGCCGGTTTGTCTGATGAAGATAAAGGCATCGTTCAGGCTGCAGCGCAGAAACATTGCGATCAGACTGTGGATCAGTTCGTGTCCGAGGAGGCGAGCAAACTGGAGCGGCTCAAAGCCATCGACGGGCTCACCATCACCGAGAATGTGGGGCAAGAATTCTTTGGTGACATCGTGGAGCGCTGGGATGCGGAATGGTCTGCGCAGACGCCTTATGTCGAGCGCATGCGCGCCCTCACCGCATCATTCTGAACCCTTCCCCCTTTCTGCGGCGGCCCGGCAACGGGCCGCCGCACCTCATCCTGAAACAGGCAAATCCATGATCCCCAAGATCGTCAGCAAACTTTCAACCGGGATCAGTGCGGTCGAGCGGTTAGCGCTCAAATGTCTCATAGCGGTGCTCGCGCTCTCGGTTCTGATGAACGTACTTTTGCGTATGGTAGGGATCACCCTCGCGTGGGCGGACGAACTGGGGGTCTACACCATGATCATATCTGGCTTTGTAGGTGCCTCGCTGATGCTGCGGGCACGGATTGATCCTGCTGTTTTGCTGCTCCATGAGTTTCTGCCGCCCAAAGGGGTAGCGCTGCTGCGCGTGATAGTCTCGGTTCTCGCGACAGTGTTTGGCATCTTCCTGTGCTATATGTCCATGCGCTGGTTCGATCCCGTTGCGATCGCTCAGGCAGGCTTTGACGTGACAGCGTTTCAGGCAGCGACTTTCAATTTCATCTATACCGACCAGACACCTGTAATGGCTTTGCCCGCGTTCTGGTTTTTCCTGATCATTCCTGTGTTCGCCATTTCAATCACCGTGCACGCACTAGCTAACCTTTTCGAGGATCTGGGACTGTTGGAGCGCCCGGAGGATCCTGCGGGCCTTGCGATGGATGTCATGCAATGACCGCCATCGTTTTTTTCGTGCTCGTGCTCGTCGGCCTGCCGATAGGCATCGTTCTTTGCGCGGCTGCCTTCGTGTTCATCCAGACCTCGGGCAATACCATCCTGCTCGACAGCTTCGGCCTACAGCTGTTCAGCGCGCTAAACAATTTCGGACTACTGGCCATCCCGTTGTTCATCCTCATTGGCGAGTTGATGAACGGAACGGGCATCACCCAGCGCCTGATCCGTCTTGCGGCCGTGTTCGTAGGCTCGCTCAAGGGTGGCCTTGCCTATATCAATTTGATTGCGAATATGATGGTTGCCTCCATTCTGGGCTCTGCCACCGCCCAGATCGCGATGATGACGCGCGTCATGGTCCCAGAAATGGAGAAGGAAGGGTACAAGCGTGATTTCTCCACTGCTGTCACCGCTTTCGGAGGCTTGCTCGGCCCAATCATCCCGCCCTCGATCGTGTTCGTCGTCTACGCCGTCCTGGCGCAGCTTGCAGTGCGCGATATGCTTCTGGCAGGGCTGCTGCCCGGCCTGATCCTCACCAGCCTCTTCATTGGAACGATCGCGCTACTCGGCTATTGGTACGATTACCCGCGCGGAGAAAGCCTCAGCTGGCCCACCCGGTTGCGCGCCCTGCGCGATGCGCTTCCGATGCTTGCCATTCCCGCGGTCATCATCGGCACCATCATGGGCGGTTACGGCTCTCCCACAGAGGCCGCTGCATTAGGAGCCCTGTGCGCAACCGTGCTTGGAATCTTCTTCACCAAAACGCTTAAGCTGTCCGATTTTGGTCCGATCCTTTTGCGCACGGGGATCAATTCAGCGTTGGTGCTGTTTCTGGTGGCAGCGGCGGGCGTGTTCTCTTGGGTCCTGATCTTCGGCGAGGTGCCGCAGACCGTCGCCGCCTGGATTGAGACCGTTGCGACCACGCCCACTGCATTTTTACTGCTGGTGCTGGTGATCCTGCTGCTTGTCGGCACTGTGATCGACGGGATTGCGGGCCTGATCATGGTGGTGCCGATATTGCTGCCAATCGCGACGGATGTATATGGGATTGACCCAATCCATTTCGGCGTCGTCGTCTCGATCAATCTCATTTTGGGGCTGCTGTCTCCGCCAGTCGGCATCGGCCTCTATATCGCGGCCAACGTGGCCAAGGTGAGCCCGATCCGGGTTTTCATCGTCTCACTGCCTTTTTTCGCCGTGACACTTCTGGCGTTGATCCTTTTTGTGATGGTCCCTGAAATCAGCCTCTTTTTTCACTGAAACCCCGTGCACGTTCGGCACATACCCCCATTAGTCTGGAGATCGCCTTGGAAAAACTGGTCATCAAGAACATCGGGCAAATCCTGTCCGGTAAGCTCGAAGAGCCCATTTTCGACGGGGATTGCCTGATCGCCATTGACGGCAAGATCACCGAATGGGGCTCTGCCGCGGATCTCGACTGCGACGGCGCCACCACACTGATCGACGCTCACGGCGTGACGCTTGCGCCCGGCCTGATCGACAGCCACGTCCATCCGGTCGTGGGCGATTATACGCCGCGCCAGCAACAGCTAGGCTGGATCGATTCCACGCTGCACGGTGGGGTGACTACATTGATCTCGGCGGGCGAGGTCCACATGCCGGGCCGCCCCAAGGACATCATCGGCCTCAAGGCCATGGCGATTGCCTCGCAGCGCTGGTACGAAAACTTCCGCCCGTCCGGCGTCAAAGTCCATGCCGGTGCGCCGGTGATCGAGCAGGGAATGGTGGAGGAGGACTTTGCAGATCTGGCAAGATCCGGCGTCAAGCTGCTGGGCGAAGTCGGCCTTGGTACCGTTAAGGACGGCACCACGGCCAAGCAGATGGTCGCGTGGGCACGCAAATACGGGATGCAAAGCACCATCCACACGGGCGGGCCCTCTATCCCGGGCTCGGGCCTGATCGACGCCGATATGGTGATCGAGACGGGCACGGATGTGATCGGGCATATCAACGGCGGCCATTCGGCCCTGCCCGACGATCAGATCATATGCCTGTGCGAGAGTTGCTCCTCGGCTTTCGAGATCGTACACAACGGCAACGAACGGGCTGCTGTTCTGGCGCTCAACACAGCGCGAGAATTGGGCAAGCTCGATCAGGTTATTCTGGGAACCGACGGGCCTGCGGGATCCGGCGTGCAGCCTCTGGGCATCCTGCGTATGGTTGCGATGCTGTCCTCGTTCGGCAATGTTTCGGCGGAACAGGCGTTCTGCTTTGGCAACGGCAATACCGCACGGCAGCGCAAACTCGATACCGGATTGATCGAAAAAGGCATGTGCGCGGATTTCGTGTTTCTGGATCAGGCGCAACACGCGCCCGGCAAGACAATGCTCGAATCCGTGCAGCTGGGCAATCTACCCGGTGTTGGCATGACCGTGATCGATGGAATCGTGCGCTCCGAGCGGTCGCGCAACACGCCGCCTGCCGCACGGCTACCCGAACACATCAAATAGCTGTCAGGAGATCTTCTTGAGAAGCGCCAGGAGCGTCTTTTGCTCAGCGGGATTAAGCGGCTCGAGGGTCTTTTGCGTGATCAGGTGGCCTTCGGTGTGCCGGGTTTGGGCAGTCCGCTCGCCTGCCTGCGTGAGCGAGATGACGGAGCGGCGCCTGTCTTGCAAGTCTGGCGTCGAGCGTACGAGACCCTTGGCCCGCAAGCGGTCAACGACACCTTTGATGGTGGCCACATCCATCGCCGCCAAGCGGCCAAGATGATTTTGCGACACCTCGCCATGCTCCGCGATACGGATAAGGGTCGCGAATTGGGTTGGGGTCAGATCATCCGAAATATGCTGCTGGAAAATCAGCGTATGGCGTTGGCTTGCGAGCCGGAGAAGATATCCGACCTGCTCATCCAGAGAGTAGACCGCCTGCGGGTCATCTTGTTCAATCGGATCTGACATGAGGGTGTCTACCGCATCAGTGCAGGGGCCTGCAACTGCCCGGTGCCGCACCAGCTAGCGCAGCCCGTCTTCTCCCACGGCCTCGGCGTGGCTCAGCCCACCGACGCGGGGCAGCGGCCTGCCACTGTCCGTCACAGCGACTGCCACCATGATCTCATCCCGGCGCGGAGCATCGTTCAGGCACACTTCAATGCCGTCGAAATGGCTGCGCACGTAGGCCGCATCCTTATGGCCCAGCGGCACGTCAAGCACTTGGCCGGGACTGCCCATCTTTTTCGAAGACGCGACAAGTGCCGCCCCCTTGCTCACTGCCGCGCGCAGGGGCGCGCCCAGCTTGGGGTGAAGGATCGCTGCGGCATGCTCAAGCTCGCCGTTTTCACCGACCATCGCAGATTTACCGTAGCTTTGTGCCTGTTCGGGCGCGATGCCCAGCGCTTCGATACATTTTGCACCCAGCAGCGCACCAAGCTCCGCCCCGATGTCCATCAGCACGGTCAGATCCTCTTGATAGCTGCCCGCAAAGGGATTCTCGATCACCGCGACGGCGACTGCCTTTCGCGTGGGCGGCGATATGGCACGGCCCATCTCAGCATGTGTTTCTTCGAGGTTCACCGCGATTTTTCTGATCTTCGCCTTCATCGCAATCCATCCTCCCCGATCACGTCCTGCGCCGCCAGCCCGCCCGACCGGTTATGAATGCGCGCGCCTGTGCTCATCACGAGAACCAGTGCCAGCTCGTTCGATTTCGGCGCGTCGTTCAGGCCGACCTCCATTGAATCGAAATGGCTGCGGACGTAGGACGCGTTTATGTGCGTGATCGGCACGTCGAGCCGCCCGCCCACGCCGGTGACCTTTTTGGTCGAGGGCACGATGGCGTTCGAGTCGTCCAGTAGCGCCCGCATCGCGTAGCCACCGGGCGCGTGCCAGAGTGCACCGTGCTCCAGCTCGCCTGCCTCGCCAACCATAGCGCCTTTGCCGTAGCCCTCGATTTGGTCCGCTCCACCAAGCAGCTCGACCAGACGGGTCGCCATGCTCAGGCCCAGCGGCTTCAGATCTTCCATGAACCATTGGATATCCGGCTCGTAGCGGCCCGCGAAGGGATTGGTGATCACCGCAATCGCGGAGGCGCGGCGCAGGCTCTTGGCGGGTGTGGGACCGCCCTCGTGGAAAATTTCCTCGACCGAGTATGCGGTCTTGCGGATCGAGAGGTCAGGCATGGTGCAGGTCCCTGTGTGTGTTCATGGTCATCCGACCCGAAGTTGAAAAAGCGTGGCCCTGTAGAAAAAGGGCCGCGCCATTGATAGAGCCATGATCAGTCAAAAGTGTCGCACGACGGACACCAACGGCCAGCGCGGTTTCGCAATCTTCCGTTGACAGTTTGCCACAACCCGTCACGACAGGCAAAGCCCCCAGATCGCTGTCGTCGGTGATATCACACGCAGGCCGCCGCTGGATCGCGGGATGGCGAGGCAGATCGACCACATTGGCGACGAGCGTCGCAGCGACATCGGCCTGAGCGGCATTGCGCGCCAGCACCGTGACGCTGTCCGCAATCCCAAAGCTGAGGCTGCGCCCGTGCCGACCGCTGGTGGCGATGCCGCCGATCCGGTCTGCGGCGTTGATGCTGATGCGGCCCAGAGGATGCCCTGCGTGATCCATCATCCCGGCGGTGAAGCTTTCTCCCTCGCCCAGATGCAGCGCGATATCGCCGCCGTTGTTCACGAATGCGCGGCGCAGATCGGCGGCCGCGACCATGGCGTCGAGGATCTCGTCCGCTACTGCGCCCGCAACAGCGGCCATCCGCGTCAGGTACTCCGCTTCGCAATGAGGTGCGGAGGCGGCATGCATCCGGCGCGCGACAGCACCGCTCGGCACTTGAGTATCGCTGCACATTCGCGCTCGCAGCTCGGGAAGCTCCGCCACCAGCTCTTCGAGCACGGTCGCAAAACGCAGGCGGGCCGCCGCGAAAGCCTGCCTGCGTGCGCCATACGCACCGATCACAAGATCGATCGGCCCGTGCTGCAAATGCAGATGCGTGCCACCTTGTAGAAGCGTCGCCGTGGGGCCCATCGCCGCTAGGATCCCTTGGCCCAGCGGTAGTTTTCCGCGGCCATCGGATTGTCGCCCTGCCGGTTCTCGCCGACATGTCGCACATCCTCCCGGCTGATCTGCGAGACGGGTCTGATATGATCCATGTACCCGCCCAGCGCCTCGTAATCGCTGACCCGGAGCGAAAACTCGATGGGAGCCACCAGCGCGGGCGTGGGCACGTACCCGAAAGACTGCGTGGGCATGTCGAGGACGTTGACCATCACGGTGATCCCGCCACCGGGCCAGACATAGGCCTGTGCGCCCCCACATGAAACATGGGTTAGCTGCTCCTTGACGGAGCGGGTTAGCCGCACCGGATTATCCGTCACGCCTGCACGCAAGCTTCCGCCTGCCCCGCCCATGAACAGGACCGAGCACACGGAAGGCTCGCAATTCTCGGCAATGAGTGCGGCGGAGGCTTTCAACGGCTCCGGCGTCTCTTTCTTCTGCGGCACCAGATCGGCGTCGAGCTCGAAGTATGCATATTGCTCGCCAGTGGTGGAAACCATGAAGAGGCGCCCGCCCGACTTGGCGACCTTGGCATTGAACGGCCCGAGAATGGTGAGTGGATCCTCGATATCGGTGCCACCCCAACCCGTTCCGGGATTGGCCACCTGGAAGTAGCGGCCTGGCGTGGAGCGGCGGCCCAGCATCTTGATCCCCGTCGGCGGGATATCGAGCTGTTTGCCCGCCTCATGCTCGGACAGGACACCGGTGATATGGTCGTCGACAACCACCACATCATCGACGTGCCCAAGCCACTTCTTGGCGAACATCCCGATGGTGGCCGAGCCGCAGCCCACGCGCATCAGTTTTTCAGTGATACCATCGATAACCGGCGCCTTGCCCGCTTCGACGATCAGCTCGACCTGGTGATCCCCGTCGCCGACATGCAGCGTCACGGCCTCGCGGTTGCACAACCGCAAGAGCGCATCACAGGTGATACGGCCCTCTTTCTTGCTACCGCCGGTCAGATGCTCGACCCCGCCGAGCGACAGCATCTTGGAGCCGTACTCGGACGTCATCACATGGCCGATAGGCTCACCTTCCGCATAGACGATATCACGCTCGTCTCCGATATGACGGTCGGTATCGATTTTCACCTTCACGCCGCAGTAGCTGAAGATACCCTCGGTCACCACGGTGACCATATCGACGCCTGCCACTTCCTGACTGACGATAAATGGGGCAGGCTTGTAATCGGGATACGTCGTTCCGGCACCCACCGCCGTGATAAAGGGACGGGAGCCTTTGATAATGTCACCGTCCCAGTCATCCCCGGCTTCCGGCAGGAATGGTACCAGAGCCTGCTCCCCGCCAGCGATAATAGTGAGCGGATCAACACGGACCAGCGTGCCCCCATGATTAGCATAGCGGTCACAGGCGCCCGATTTTCCGTCGGCGATATAGCACAGCACCGGGCAGGCATCGCAGCGGATTTTTTCGGGTTTGGGGCTGTCGTTCATCATGTGCCAGCGAGAATGGCCGCGCGGACGCGCGCGGGAGTTGCAGGAACCTGCCGGATGCGCGCGCCGGTGGCGTGGTAAACCGCATTGAGGATCGCGGGGGCGGTCGGGATCAGCACATGCTCTCCCAGACCCTTGGCGCCATATGGCCCGTGCGCGTCCGGCTCCTCGATGATGATCGTCTTGATGGGCGGGATATCCCCGATGGTGGGGATCAGATAGTCATGCAAGTTTTCGGTCCGGCCTGGGATATACTCTTCCATCAGTGCCATCCCGAGACCTTGGGCGATGCCGCCGTGCACCTGCCCCTCGACCAACACCGGATTAATCGCGAGGCCCACATCATGCGCAGCCACGAACTTGGTGGCTTTGACGGTGCCGTAGTCCATATCGACCTCCACCACTACGAGGTGCGCGGCATAGCCGAACTGGGCGTAAGGACTGCCCTGCCCGTTTTCATCGAGCGGTTTGGTGGGCGGATCATAGGTTTCCTCGGCGCGGAATACGAACTTCTCATCATCTGGCTCCAGCGAACCAAGCGCGATCTCATGTCGCCCTGCTGCATCAGTGGCGACAAGCGTAGCACCTTCGATGCCAAGCACCGCATCCTCACCCGCGTTCAGCTTTTCGAGGATGCGCGCACGCAGCGCTTCACCGGACAGCCGTGCTGCATTGCCTGACACATAGGTCTGGCGCGAGGCGGAGGTCTTGCCTGCGTCGGGCGTCACGTCCGTATCAGGGCCCACCAGATCAATAGCCGCTATATCTACGCCCAAAGCGGTCGCAAAGATCTGAGAGATGACAGTGTTAGCCCCCTGCCCGATGTCCATCGCACCCTGATGCAGGATCACGCGCCCATCGGCACGGATGCCTGATTTGATGGTAGACGGATTGGGCAAGGAGGTATTGCCACATCCGTACCAGCCCGCAGCAATACCCACACCGCGCTTGATCTTTGCGCTGGTCTTGTTGAACGCATCAGCGGCGGCACGCTCCGCCTCCCAATCAGGGCGCAGCGCATTGAGGCAAGCGCCGATGCCCACTCCCTGATCGAACACCTGTCCGCACACAGTAGGCGATCCGTTCTCCAGAGCATTGACGATACGGAATTCCAGCGGGTCCATCCCCAGCTTTTCGGCCAACTCGTCGAAGAGACACTCCTGCGCAATAGCTGATTGCGGGACGCCGAAGCCGCGAAAGGCACCGGCAGGCGGATTATTGGTGTGGATGCCTTTTGATTCCGCACGGTAATCTGGGATCCGGTAGGGGCCGGACGCATGCACCGGCACACGGTTGGCGACCGTGGGGCCCCAGCTGGCGTAGGCGCCAGTATCGAACGCCCCGAAGAAATCAAAGCCGCTGATCTTGCCGTTCTCGTCCGCGCCGATGCGCAGGGTGATGTGGGAAGGGTGCCGCTTTGTCGTGCTTTGCATCGATTCCGTGCGGCTGTAGCAGATGCGCACGGGCTTGCCTGTTTTGAGCGCAGCCAGTGCGAGGAAAGGCTGCACGGAAATATCGAGCTTGGAGCCGAAGCCGCCACCAACAGCGGTCGGCAGGATCCTGATCTTCGATCTGTCCATCCCTAGAATGATCTCGAGCGCCTCGAGGTCCATCACCGGGGCCTGGGTGCAGGCATGCACCTCCACGCGCTCTCCCACCATCTGCGCAAAACCCGCTTCGGGTTCGATGTAGGCATGCTCGACAAAGCCACTGTTGTAATGCCCCTCGACGGACATGTGAGCCTTAGCGAGGGCGGTTTGAGGATCACCGCAGGTCACGAAGCCACCGCACATGACATTACCCGTGCGCCCCTCATGCAGCTGGGCAGCCTCCGGCGCTTGGGCTGCCGCAATATCGCACGCCGCAGCGCGCTCAGACCATGTCACGGGAAAATCCTCGGGATCAAAGGCCGCTACGATATCGGGGGCTGCGACGATCGCCGCGACCGCCTCGCCCCTAAACCGCGCCTCATGTTCTGCAAAGACCGGCTGGTCCATGAACTGCGGGATCACCCCGAAGACGTTCCGCCCCTTGATGTCGGCAGCAGTTAGAACGGCTTCGATGCCCGCCGCCTGTGCGAAGGCGTCCAGATCACCGAACACGAACCCCGCACGTGCAAAGGGCGAGCGGATCACGAAAATCTCTAGGCAGCCCGCGGGTGCCATATCATCACCGAAACGCTCGCGCCCCGATACCTTTTGCGCCCCGTCCAGCCGGGGGATCGACGCACCGACCTTCCCCTCGCCAGTCTGGGTGATCGCGGGCACGCCCACGACGGCATCGATAATCTTGCGGTATCCTGTGCAGCGGCAAAGCACACCGGCCAGAGCATCCTGAACTTCCGCCACGGTCGGCTCCGGCCTGTCGCGCAAGAGTGCGATTGCGGATACCATCATTCCCGGCGTACAGATCCCGCATTGCGCGGCGCCGTGATCCTGAAATCTTTGCGCAAGCGCTTTCGCATGGGTGTCGGTCGCGTGCAGGCCCGCGAGCGTTTCGACATGCCTGCCTTCCGCCTGATGCGCGGGCGTCAGGCAGGCGCAGACGGGCATCCTGTCCAGCAGTACCGTACAGGCTCCGCAGTCGCCCGCGTCGCACCCGATCTTGACGTCGCGTGCGCCCAGGTCTTCGCGCAGCACGGTCGAGAGCCGCACACCGGGTGTCAGCGCGATCGACACTGGCGTACCGTTGAGTGTGAAGGACGTCTTTGGGAGCGCGGTGAATGGCTTGTTCATAGACCCGCCGCTTTCATGATCGTGCGTCTGCACTGTTCTTGCACCACGTCGAGACGGTAGGCACCGGATCCGCGCACATCGTCGATGGGCGACAGCGCTGTAAGATGTTGCGCCGAAATCTCTACCTGCGCAGGCAACTGGCCCAACAGAGATTGCTCGAGCTGTGGCAACCGCTGCGCGACTGCCGAACAGGCACCGACGGCGACTGTGGCTGAGGCGATAGCGCCGCTTTGATCGAGCGTAATGTTAGCAGCGGTCATCGCAATCGAAATGACCAGATACTTCCGGCTCCCCAGCTTTTCGAACGCGGCCTTGGCTCCTTCTGCCTGGGGCGGAATGCACAGCGCAGTCACGATTTCGTCGGGCGCCAATGCTGTCTTGCGCACTCCGAGAATGAAATCCTGCAAGGCGATCTGGCGCACTCCCCGATCCGCGCTCATGGCTTCCACATTTGCCCTCAACGCCAGAAGCGGCGGCACACCGTCTGCGGCGGGTGAGGCGTTGCAAATATTGCCTGCCAGAGTGCCGGCGTTCTGGATCTGCAAACTGCCCACTTCGCGCGACGCTTGCTTAAGACCATCGAACGCGGGCGGCAAATCTGCCCTTACCAGTGCACTCCAGGAGACTGCGGCCCCGATGCGCGTCCCATCATGGTTATGCGTAATCTCGCTTAGCCCAGAGATCCGCGAGAGATCCAGAAATGACACAGGCGTCCGTCCCTGCTTCATCGCAGGATAAAGATCTGTCCCGCCAGCCACTATCGTGTGCCGATTGCTTTTCAGCGCGTCGAGCGCGGACGCCAGATCTGTAGGACAGTGATAGGCCACGCAACACCTCTAAAACCTGTTTGTATACGAATGGTATTGGCTCAATTTTGCTCCTGTCAACTGGTTTGTAGCGAACCCGTGCGATGGGCCGCAAATTTCGCTCTCCTCTGCCAGAACTTGCCGCAAATACGCATTTCGCCGGACATCAGCGCTTGCGGACTGGCTCTGTCGAAACCGATGGTCCCTCAGTAAACCTCAGGCCTGTATATCGGAAGTGCCTGTATAGGCAGCGCTGGCGGACTAAAAAGCTTTGGTCGGTTTGGCTCTAGATGTGATGTGGAAATTTGGCTGCCCCAACCTCAAGCAGGCACTGTCTAGAGTCAGACGTACTGGCAGAGTTGCAGTCAGACGACGATAATTATCGTCCGCATCATGCAGCACCGTGATTACGGTAAGGCATTGGCGTTGTGACCAACGCCGCTCAGGTATCCGTTTGTACCCCAAAGCTCGCGGAACCCGCAGGACATTAGATATTCTCAAGCCCCGCGGCCTCGACCCATCAATCCCGCGAAAAATGCTCCCTCAAATCTAGCCCAGCCGAGCCCCACGAAACTTTCGGTGCAAAGGATCAACCAAAAACTGGGAAATTAAGGTGATTTTGACACAATCGGCGTATTGAGCAGGTGATCAGAGCCGCAGAGGTTCTCCCTTCAATTGAAGAGATGATCTCGGGCTTTCGGCGAAACTGATCAGCACAACTCCGGCTCAGGTTGGTGATTTTTTGCGCATGCATAGACTAGGACTGATCTGGCAACTTTGCCAGTCGGCCTTCACCCAGACAGCCGAATGAATCAGGTCGATTGGAGAATTTATTCAAGATTCGCCTGCATTGGCGCGACGCAAGAATTCATAAATCTTGACGATAAATTGAGACCGAAGCGTGGACACAACGTATTCGTGACTGCGTGCAAATACGAAAACGCCCTTGTTTTAGTTTATCTTTTTCCAGAAATTCGAAAACCTCAGCACAAAACCGCTGACACAGATTGCGGCAGAAATGGGCAATATGTTCACGAAGATTCCCCAATACGGTCGCTCTCTAACCAAAATTGTAACTGAAAACGATCAAAAGGCGCTGACACCTTCGGCACCAGATCATCTTCACAGCGTATGACCTCCCGTCCGCGCAAAGCTAAGTAAAGGCCATGACGTGAGTAAACCAAGAATTTCGACTGCTACGATCGAAACCGCAGCTTTCACTGACCCCAATACTTCAGGTCAATGGTATTTTGACCGACCCGATTCCGCGATGTCCATCAATGCTGAACAGGTCTGGGAAGACTATACAGGCGAGGGCATTGTCGTCGGGGTTGTAGATAGCGTGATCAACGCATCTCATGCTGATCTGGATGACAACTATAACTCAGAACTTGACCGCGATCTTGCCCGCCAGAATAATACACCGGAGTTTGTGAATGCCGAGCGCCCTGATCCGCACGGCACCTACGTTGCCGGCGTGATCGCTGCCGAAAGCGGGAATGGCGTAGGGGGCCGCGGCATCGCTCACGGTGCAGAAGTGACCTCCTTTGCCATGGATTTTACCCTGTCTGACGTCGTCGCGCAGGCCAACCGTGGCCTTGCTCTTGGCAGTACTGTAGACGTCCTAAATAACTCATGGAGCTACACGGCATCGTTTTCTGATCGCGTCACGCCCGGCTCTGACGGATATGTGGCTCTTCAAACCGCTGTCGAAGAGGGTCGCGATGGACTGGGCACCGTTGTGGTGTTTGCAGGCGGGAATAGCGGGCCGACCCAATCCTCAAATTATCACGGGTTCCAGAACTCGCCTTTCACAATAGCGGTTGCCGCTGTGGATAGCTCAGGTGAGGTCGCTGGCTACAGCTCGCTAGGCGCCAACCTGCTGATTTCCGGCCCTGGAACAGACATCCTGACCACTTATGCTTACGGAGGCGTGCGCGAGGTCTCAGGTACTTCATTTGCCGCACCCGCAGTTTCGGCGGCGGCAGCCCTGATCCTAAATGCCAACGAAGAGCTGGGATATCGCGACGTTATGGAAATCTTGGCGCTTTCCGCGAGTGCCGAAAATCTTGGAACGGATGCGCGCGATGGTCTGGGATGGATCACGAACGGTGCAGGAAACTACAATGGCGGCGGAATGCATTTTTCCGATAGCTATGGCTACGGATATCTCGACGTGCTTGCGGCTGTTCGCCTTGCAGAGACATGGGACACGCAGCAGACATTTGGCAACCTCGTCACCGAAAGCGTGCGCGAAACCTATCGGGATCAGGTCCTCACCGCCGGGAGCAACGACCACATTCAGGTCACCGTGGCCGTGACCGACGATATCACCCTCGAAACCGCACAGCTTTCGCTGCGTCTGGCTTGGTTCCATTCGAACGATATCGAGATCTTTCTGACCAGCCCGGAGGGCACCGTCAGCCAGTTGACCTACGATTTCGAAGCGACCAATGGTGGCGGCGGTTTTTATAACTTCCCATTCACCACCAACGCGCTGTTGGGCGAGAGCAGTGCAGGGGACTGGGTCATCGATATCCACAACCGCAATCCAGATGCGGAGCACTATTCGCGAGATGAGCCGATGTCGGCTGCTTTGACAGGTGTCGAACTCACGTTCACGGGCAATGAGCCGACCAATAACGACGTCTATTTCTATAACGATGATTTCTCGTTCTATTACGCAGGCGCGGACCTCGAAGCGCGGAGCAATCTAAGGGATACGAACGGCGGCACGGATACATTGAACGTCGCAATGGTCACGACTGCTGTGCGCATTGATCTGAGCGGCGACACAGTCAGCATTATCGCCGGTCGCGAAGTGCGCATTGCGGCGGACGTGATCGAGAACGTTTATAGCGGCGATGCAAACGATGTCCTGCTGGGAACGGATGGCGACAACATGTTGAGCGCCGGCCGCGGCGATGACACATTGCACGGCGGCGGCGGCAGCGACATTATCGACGGAGGAGCGGGTAACGATGAACTGGTGTTCGGCTTTTCGAGCACGGCGCTGGTTAGCGTGTCCATTGAGGGCGACAGGGTCACGTTGCGCTATCAGCAGAGTGGCCAGGTCTTCGAGACTATCGCCACTGGCATCGAAACGCTCACTTTCTCTAATGGCAGCGTCGCGTTCGCAGATGTCCTTTCCCTTGGCGATACCGCCAGTGAAGATACATCCGGCGAAACAGCGGCGGCGGTAGAGGTCGCGCCAGAAGTACCAGTTGTTGAAGTGGAGCCTGAGGCGCCTGCTGTCGTAGTCGAGCCTGAAGCGCCGACCGTCGAGGCTGATCCGGTGCCTGAGAATGACGTTTGGGATACGACGCTAGCTGGTACTGCCGGGAGCGAGCGCTTGGCCGGTCGTGCGGACAATGACCACATTCTGGGGCTTGCTGGCAACGATACACTTAATGGCAATGCCGGCGATGACCGCATCGATGGCGGCGCAGGTGACGACGTTTTGTTTGGCGGATCAGGTGATGATATGCTCAACGGCGAGGCTGGAGACGACATGTTGAATGGCGGCTCAGGTGCTGATGTCTTGCGCGGCGGAGACGGATCCGATCGTCTTTTCGGTGGCGATGGTGACGACAGCTTGTTCGGTGGCGCCGGAGATGACCGTTTGTTTGCATCGGCCGGAAACGACACCCTCGACGGCGGTGCTGGCGATGACATTCTCTTCGGAGGCGAGGGCAATAACACACTTATTACCGGCACTGGCCGGGACGTGGTGTATGCCGGACGCGGGGCCGACACGATTATCCTAAATGCTTCTGACGCCACAAGTGACCGTATTGTCAATTTTGACGTCGAAGGAGGTGATACGATCGTCCTGCTGGTTCAACAGGGGCTCGTCGGAGAATTGTCCTACTCGACACGAGGGAGCGGTACGGTTTTGGAATACGTCTCGGACAACGAGTCGATTGAACTCGCTTACTTTGTTCAGACCAATATGGAAGACCTTGCAGGCCATATCGAATTTGACTTCGTCTGATCTAGGGGTCTCAGCCGGGTTTATCTGGCAACATTTCAAGGATCTTCTCAGGGGCTGCTTGGCCTCTGAGAAGATCCATCAACGCCAATCTGTTGCCGCGCGCCCTGCCGGTTCTATCGATCCATGCTTCCGGACGGAAAATTTTGATATGATTGGACAATATATTTCGCCCGATCAAGCGAAGTGAAAAGCCCAAAGGCAATGAGCCTTTCTTGAGCAGATAGGCGACATTCGCAATCTGGCTGTATCCAAGGAGATGGCCGCTCGTTTCGCGGCCTCCCCCGACACCACAGTGCACGCCATAAAACGCGTCGGTTTTGATCATCTCGCCTTGTACGCGGCTCGCGAAATCAACGTCCTCCTGCCACCCGTAAAGCGGGAGCCGCTCGTCAAATCTCTCCATCCCAATTCGGTTGGTGCGATAGACCATGTTGCAACCGTAGAGACCGACCAGATTTCGGCGCAGGGCAGACACGGCGCCTTGCGGAGCGATCGCTTCACATTTTTGCACTATTTCGCCAGCATCAGCGAAAGAGATACCACCGGTGTGAATTCCATCTGCCAACAAGTTTCCTGTAAATCCGCTAGCCTCAGGGAACGCCGAAAATGCACGTTTTATCCCTGCAATTGCAGATCCGCTCGGGATATAGTCGTCATCGATAAAAAATATCGCGTCGCTGCGCGGCATCAGCGCTTCGAGAGCCACATTGCGTTGGCGCGGCAATCCTTTCTTGCAGATTAGAACACTTACTTTTGTTTTCAGATCGAGAACCGAAAGATCAGGCAAGTCGCCTTCTTTTGTCACCGCAAGGACAATCTCGCTGGGTGGCTCAGTCTGACGGTCGACCCACGGCAATATGGCAGCCAGAGAATCTGGCCGCCCTACAGAACATATCGCTACAGCTATCCGCATTTGGTGGTGGACCTACTGACGTTCAGTTTATCGACCGGTCCGGCTAAGTACGGCGTCCACGGTTTTCGCCAAAATTTTCGCGTCGAGCACAAGCGAGACAGAATTAGCATAGTCCCAATCCAGCTGCACGCGCTCCGAGTAGCTGATGTCATTACGACCGGACACCTGCCACAGGCCCGAGATGCCTGGCCGCATCTTGAGATAGGCTGATTTACGAGCGCCGTACATTTCCAGCTCCGGCTCAGTCACAGGGCGCGGCCCAACCAAGCTCATTTCGCCGCGAAGGACATTTATGATTTGTGGCAGCTCGTCCAAGCTTGATCTACGCAAGAAATTTCCCAGGCGTGTCACGCGGGGATCGTTGGTGAGCTTCCGGTCACGCTTCCATTCAGCGCGGGCGACAGGGTCGGTCGCAAGCAATTCGTCGAGCCTCTCTTGTGCGTCGGTGACCATGGTGCGGACTTTCCAGCACTTGAAACTCTCTCCGTTGCGACCGATCCGGCGATGTCCAAAGAAACCTGGCCCACCGTCCATCCGAACGATTACATACAGAACTGCGATGACCGGGATCAAGATTGGAAGAATCGTGAGTGACAGCAGAATATCGAAAATGCGTTTCTGCCGCGTTGGGTAGGAAGACAACTGCCGGGTAATGCCACGGCTTAGACTTGATGTCTCCGAGTGTGTTGAAGAATGTTCAAACATTTGTTTCTCCGAGAAAAAAGCATCTCGTGGGCAAGAGGCACACGGACGCGAAAGCTTATGAATTTTCGCGCTGAAACCACTGCCAAGGTCTTCACACTTATTTTTATAATCTCTTACTAGCGAATTAATCCGCTTACGGGAAGATCATCAGGGCCAGATTCAGCCAAAGGTAGGGCAAAAAAAGGCAAAAAAGTGTCACTATAAATTATAATCTAAATTTAAATCTTTTTTATCATATAGTTAAGAGGGTCTTCAAAAAACAAACGTCTGCCTAATTGTTGGTCAAAACTCCGAAATGAGGCAATTGATATTATCAATAATCTCATATCGAATAGATTGTTTCGCATATGAAGCGATATTTC